>JACCDW010911535.1_pt1 | contig 36940 bp, 65 predicted proteins | sample 7449781 | NCBI WGS metagenome assembly JACCDW01 (sample SAMN15323449, study PRJNA562643) | freshwater metagenome | isolation source: river surface water | place: USA:Blue River Watershed | collected 2017-08-18 | reverse complement strand
TGAGATTTGACTTTGTTAAAGTCGTGCTCTCGGATAATTACTCTGCGGCGTAGTATTCGTTCTTTCATGCACTATACTTCATTAAAAATAATGTTCTATCAGCTTCGTCTCGAAACCAAAACTTGCTGTTATTCTGTAACCAACGTGGCGTTTCGGGCCACATAAAATGTTCCTTAGGCCACATATCTCCAGGTTCACCAAACGTGTTTCGAACCCATGATTCCATCTCAGTCCATCGACCGCCAACAGGTTCAACACAATAAAATTTTGTGTCAAGAAATTCTCCATAGGAACATTTTAATTCCGTAAGAGGAGGATCATACATATCATTAAGAATTTTTGTTAGGTCTTGGTAGAGTTGTTGTTTAGGTATAGCCATGGCCATTACGATCCCCACCGTAGCACAAACATTGTGTATTCTGCTTGATTGTTAAAACAAAAAGTTGTGTTGTTAACATACCACTGTGGCTTTATTTGACCTTCTTTAAGAAACTTTTGTCGGCACCAGTCGTTGGCAAGGTCCAAGTTGCTGTAATTGATAGCAACCTGATATGGCCATGTTCGTTTACACATAACTCTCATCTTAACTTATTGCCTTCTGCGCTTGCCCACTTTAGTTTAAAAATAAATGCATCTCGTTCTAATTCAAATTGAAAATACAATGCGTGTATTGTTTCAGAATGCCAACGTCCTTGACAATTCTCTTCGCACCACGTTTTCATTAATTTTATACTCTCATAGCCTATTTTGTCAAAGTTTATTCTATAGGCAAAGTCTTTTTTGACTCGAGTAGCCAAAATCTCTTCTAACGTTGCTACACGATGTTTAGTCTCTGAGGTAGTCGCCATATTTTAATAAGAACATTGTTCGTTGTTGTTCATCAAAGAAATCCAAATATACAGTTTTCTTATATCCGTAGCTAGTGTCTTCTGTTGAATCGATATCCACCCGTTCCCTATGGACACGAGGTGTAAACCCAAGAACTCGACGCATCTTTTCTCTACTCAAATGCACACTAGGAGGATAAGTTTCCTTAATTTGCTTAAGAATTTCAACCCATTGTCTTATTTTTAGAGTTATCGGTTTCATGTTAACCACTTTAATGTAAACAGCATCAATGCACTTTCTGTTTTAAATCTATATTCGTTATTAAAATATTCCCACTCGCCGGATCCAAAGGTTTGATCGCACCAATCACATACATCATACCATATTGCTTCGGCACTGGCTTTTTCGAGTCGGCTACGAGAACATGCAAACGGAAATGCTTCATTCCATCCGGTCATGTCCACCTCAAAGTAAACATTATAGCATCTTTTTCATCTCTAAACATAATCTGACCGCCATGGCTGCTCCAACGTCCTTCATCTATATTACCATATGTTTTCCAAAGCCATTTGTAGACTTCGTTAAATTCAGGACCTTGAGGACTGTAATACCATTGCCATGGATACTGTCGGTTAGGATAATGTCTGAATTGTACCTTCATAACCAAATCATTGCAAACATTAGTGCATCGCGATCATCTCTAAATGTATACGTGCTGTAACCAAACATTTGACTAATAGTCCATTTGAACTCTTCGCTTAAATGTTCAATATCGCCAGCATACCACGTACCGTTGCCGATATTTTTTCTAAGCCATTCTTCAATGACGTCTGTCTTATGATAGTAATAACGATCTAATTTAAACTGTTTCATTTGTTAGGGCCTCTAACACACGATAACGTTCAATAGCTTCTTCTACAGCTTCCCATGCTGATGCCAATGATGGATTCGGCTTTTTAAGTCGTTCGCGAACCGCATATCTCGGACCGTCCGCTTCAATCCACTGATCTGTGTCAACGTCAGTCCAATAGTAAACTGTAATACCCGAGTCCGCCATAGAATCCATTGAGTAGCGTTGCCACCATTTCTTCTTAGCATTGTAATACAAGTAGCCAAGTTCGTGATCTGAATCACTCATGCCGCCCATGCCAAACCCGCGGTGGCACAAGTAATGACCTGACCTTGCAGGTCTACGTTCTTCGTCGCGATACCAAATGCTTACTCTCATACACTGATACTCCGTAGCTTAACCCAAAAGAATTCTTTCATATCAACCTGCACTAATGGAATGTCTGCAAATCTATGCTTTAGAAAACGAACAGAACCGTCTTCTTCCTCTGCCCAAGCACGATCTGAACCCCGCATCAATGCCCCATACGTACCAGCAACGGCCTCACTTTTGCGCACACCGTAGGCAGCAAAATACTTGCCGCCATTAATGTTTGCAAAGTAATCACTTAGTTCAAAGAATACGTTCATTGCCATGTACGGTGCTTTTCAGCAACCCATTCTGCGCCGTCATATTCAGATACCATCCAATCAACATCACCTGGTACTTCTACAATCTTAAGATTAGCATGAGGACCGTTAGCAGCCATGCCAAGTTCTTTAACTACTTTAACAAGATAAGGATCGTCACGAGGAATGTCGCGATCAGAACAATCTTTAACGTCGATACCTGCCATTTTGCAGTATTCGTTCTTAGCACGAACACTTAGGCCGAAACCGCCGTAACAATCGTTAATAACGATACGCTGGATTCCTCGTAATTCTTCGATGAACTTATTCTTATCCACTTTTCTTCTTTTTACCTTTCTTCATTTTAGGCGCAGGTTTATCAATGCCAAAAGGTTTTTCTTTATCTAACTCTTGACGAAGAATCATTTCAAAAAACTCATTAAGGGTAATATCTAGTTCATGTGCCATCTTCATAGCAGTAAACAGATATTCGTCTTCAAGAGTCAACGGCACTTGAACACGAGTGTCGTATTCTTGATCGTTAACAATAGCATATGCTTTGTCGAGAAAATCTTCGTCGGTTTCAAGATCAACATAGTTAATTTCATCCCATGCTTCACGTGCATCGATATCTCGACTACATGCTTCATTGTCGTGTGCAAGTTTGTATTCAGGATTGAATAAACGATATGCACGATTATTTTTGTAATCATGTGCTTGTACTTCGTAAACTTCTTGTGTTTGTGTATCGAAGGTAATGGACAAGCTGTGACCGTCATGACTACCACTCCACGAATCTAGTACATGAGCATTATGTCCATAGCATTGCCAACCGTATTCGCTACCTTCAGTGATACGATAGCCGACAACTTCCATCCATTGTTTTAGTGTAATCATTCTGCAACTGCTCCGATCATAGAAATAAGAATAAACACGCCACTGACAAACCCGATAATGCTAGTGTAAAAGTCGTTGCGGTTACCAGTGTTGCCAAAACTTTGGGCAAGAGCACCTGCTGCAAAAATAGATGCAATACCCAAAACAAGCATGATGATAATCATTTTGAAGCCTTTCTTTGTTGTGATGTATGTATTATACGATCAAACAACCAAGACGTCAATTGAAATTATCTAGCGATTACAGGTTTTTGTTTAGATGGATTTTGAGTAAACTTACCCAAATCATTGCGAACTTTAGGCGATGTAATTTTTCCACGTTTTATTTGATCGTTAGCAATTTCGCAACCGTTGTTAAAACTTGGACTTGTAGATGTACATGGTGTTACACGTTTTTTCTGCATAGCATAAGCATAGCCTGCGGTATGACCACCACAGTCTTTTGTACACTTACGTCCTTGAAAGGATAATTCGGAAAGTATTTCTTCTATGCGCATCTAGTATTTATAAGAAATCCCCGGCGTATAGCTATGCTGTTCAGAGGCCGGGGACATGTTACATTTAATTATGCAAAAATTTCAAGTGCTGTTCCACATTCGGCGCAGAACTTTGCGGTTGCTTTATTTTGACGACCACAAGTTACGCATTTTACCTTATGCTTAACAGTTACAGGTTTCGATACCTTAGCCTGTCCAACATCGCCTAAAATTCTAAACACCATGGAGAATTTTTCAGGCTCCATTGCGCCCATGTGGACTGTGCTAAACTTTTGGTTGCTTTTGCTACCTGGCACAGTAATGCCTGCATCGTTAAAGTTGCAGTCCATTGTAGCCATACCGTCGTGAGCATTGGCATTGTTTAATAACCCGTTGTCAGCACAGTATTGATTTACCGCGGCAGTTGCTTGAGCCTTGACTGTTTCACCTTTGCTGAAGTCTGCGGTACGAAGGACGCCGTTGACATTAAATCCCGGATTAGCGGATCCTTGAACTCCGCCACTTGTAGTAGTATACCATTGAGAAGGAGTGTAGGTAGGATAGGTATTGTTAACCCATAGAATCGGACGTGGAGGTTGTTCAAATTGAAACTCTACACGCACAACACCATCTTCTAATTTAATGCCACGGTGTTGCTCAATTGTTTCGGTGCGTTCGATGAACTTTAGACGATTGCCTTCAGTTAAATTGCCGTTTTTAACAAAACGTTCTAAATCTACTTCTTGTCCTGCATTAAGCACAAGACCGCCTTCTACGATATCAGTACCGTCAATAAAGATATTAACAACTGCTCGTTTAGTGTTGAGGTTTTTTAGTAGAATGCTATATTCGCTGCCAAATGGAATATAGACTGTGTCCTTGTTGAACTCTTTTAAGACACGATTTTTTACTTTGATGGCCGCAGCCAATTTGTTTTCATACATCATTAATTTTCTCCAATATTTAAACGGCCCACAGACTAAAGGCCCATATGTTTAAAGTCTGATATCCTTGGTTGCTATATAAGCATTTTTATAATAGCTTTTTATTTAGTGTATGTCAACCCTTTGTTCCATGGAATCTGAACTCCTTTTAATCCTTTATTCCACGGCACCTGGCTCCCCTTTAAACCTTTGTTCCATGGAACAGGTTTATTTTTTGCTTTGGCGTTTTTAATTGCTTGTATGTGCGCTTCAGACTTTGGTTTTCCTTTTAGAGCTTCGGAAATTTTCTTTCTTGCGTAGTCTGACATTCCAGTCCAGCCATCGCCACCGTCTGTTTTGTTAAACAGAATGCCTGTCCCATTATCTTTTCTACCCCACCACCTTATTAATCGTCGTTCGATAGCAAGGGCACCTACTTCAGTAAGTCCGGATTCTAATATAACTATACGGGATTTATCTTTAGGAACGTTTGTTGTAGAATGTTGATCCCACGCTCTTCTACCTTTGCCCTTACCTATGTAGTAAGGTGTTCCTGCTTTTGCTGTAGATGAGTCTTTGTTGCGTAGATACGCATATACATAATATTTGAGCATTATCGCCTCCTTTGAGTGCGATAACACTATTAAACAGCCCACAGACTAAGGGCTCTTAAATTTAAAGTCTGTTAGTTGTTATCAAATATATTTATAAAATAAAAACTGTAAGGTGTAAAACCAGGGTTCTCAAATCTGGTTCCTAACGTTCGCAGACCTTACATCGTCCGGGCAAATTTTTCTAAGACTGTTGCCATTTCTACCCCGCCATTATTCAGGGAGCTCGGGCCTCCCAAACCGATGTCTTTACGTCCTCGGTATAACAGACGGAGTTCTAATGCGCTTAATTAGGCGCTTTGTTTCTCAAGTCGTGCAACCATTGATACTTCATAGTCTACAACTTTTTTAATTTCTGCAAGAGCAGTAACATAATGTCCGTTAGTGTGATGCTTTTCGCCCGCATACTTACGATCATGTGTTGCTGCTTGTTGCAAAGTATTAAATGTTTCTTGTGCAGTCTTTAACCGCTCTTTTGCTTTTTCTAGTTCTGTCATATTATTTTCCTTGAAACTTAGTCATGCCCGGTACAGCAACATTCGGATTAACTTCGTTCCAGGCTGGCTGATAGTTGCCTTCTTTAAGTTCGGTAAGATTCTTTGTAATACCGTTCTTGATTGCAGCTACATTAGCCTGACGTTGTCCACTAAAGGGACGAGTTACCAGAACGTTCTGTACTGCAAGGGTATTGTTGTTATACACAGCAATGTTCTTGTAGTTGAGTGCTTTAACCTTGTACGGCTCGCCGATTGGTGCATCAAACGGTACTAGAGTCAAACCATCGTTTTGATTCAGTTGCTTAACAGTACCACTCGGCCAGCCACTTACAGTAAATGCAGCAGCTACTTGACCGCTCTTAACTAGAGCAAATGCTTCAGCATCGGTCTTAACATCAACAAACTGCATACCGTAGCCTAGCATCTTGTCCAAGCGCCGACCCATAAGTTGCGCTGAACCAACTACTGCTACACGCTGTCCACGCAAGTCGCTAAAGCGGTTAATAACCACTTGCTTTTTCTCAGTACCGAAAAACCGCTTTGCATGGGCTTCAGTGAATCCCGACGATGCTGTAACAACGTGCAAAAAGTTGTTGTTCAACGGCATAACCGCTTGTAGTGCAGCAATGTTGTCATCGCCGCCTTTCATATCAGTCCAAGTATCAATCTGAACAATGCCAATGTCTGCTTCTTTAGTTGATAGAGCATTTAGGTTGTCAAGACCACCTGTGGTATTGATTTCGCATAAGGTCGGATTGTTCTTAAGAACCTTTTGGATATCTGCAAACAAGGTCGAGTAGCCTTTGCCCTTCGGACCAGTTGCAAACTTAACACCATTGCAGTCGGCAGCAGGTGCGTCATCGGCTGGCGCAGCATACGCACCAAATGCAGTTACAGCAATAACAACAGAGAGAATAAACTTTTTCATTTGTGTGTGTCCTTAAATGTTGAACTTCGATTGACTAGATTGAGGCGCATTTGGTTGAGGATTCGGAGTATCGTCCTGTGCCACGTAAACGGCTCCGACTAGGATTAATACAAATAACAACATAAGTGCGTATTTTAACTTCGTCCAGTAGTTCATGTCAAGTCCTTTATACAGTTACTTTGTTAGTCAAATTGATTGCTGATACGTCAATCGTCATTCCTGAATCAAACTCAAGGTGTTTGATATCAGTTAGATGCTTGGCTTCCATTTCTAAGTCAGCAAACACCTTATTGAAGTTGTCAGTAACTGAGCTAAATGCCTCGTCTGCTAACATTGCTTCCATAAGCTCTTTGCCCGAAGTTGCGTTTAAACTAGCCATTGCTGCCTGTCCTGCTTGACTAAACTTCCACTCAAATTCCTTGTCTTGGATCGCAAGTTTAAGTTCGGACAATGCGTTTTCTGCATTGATATACTTGGCTTTGAGCGTTGTGTACGCTTCACGCATAGCTGAAATGCTAGCTTCTTGCGGTGCCGCATTGTAACCAGGGCGTTCACGTTTACGCTGGGCTACCATATCCTCAAGGGTCTTGATTTGAGCGCCGATGCTGGATACAGCCGATTTAAAGTCTGCTACTTGCTGTGCCTTTTGGCGCAAGAAGTTTTGCAGTTGCTCGATTGGATTACCACGGGCTTCTGCCTTGCGTAGTTTGAGCACGATGTTTTCAATCTTCTGTCCAAAATATGGCAGCATTTGGATAACACCAAAGCCAACAATACCAATTACTCCTAGAGCGATAAGACCAATACCAGCACTAGCGGCTGCCCAAATGATAGGAGCCAAGATTGCCAAGACAGCTACCGCGGCAACAGCAGCACCGATTCGAAATACTTTTTGGTTCATCTTTTTTCCTTAGCGTGTGTTAATTAGCGGGGTAGAGTTCAGCGGAACCATCATCAGCGAACCCTTCTTAGCAGCTTCTAGCATAGCGTCTGCTTGGATTCGACGAGTCTGTGCATCCATATATTGGATAGCGCCTTGGTTAGCATTTAGAGCTGCAATACGCTCTGCTTCTTTCTTAGCAGTCTGAACTTCAACTTCTTTTTGCTTGAATTCGTTCTTAGAACGCACTAGTTCGTTAGCACTGGCTACAACAGAGTCTGCAGGAACAATGTTGCGAATCAACACTTGGCTAACTGTAATAGCATTGCCCAAGCCTTCATCTGCAAGTGTCTTAGTGATAATGTCCTTGACTTCGGATTCGATAGCAGCACGGTTGTCACTCATGTCCAGTGCGTCATACTTACGAGTTGCTTTGTAAGTTGCGTTACGAGCAGCATTGGCAATGTATGTACCCATGATGTAGGTATCGCCATGTGCGAGCATATGGAAGCTACGGTTCTTAGTAGCATACAGTTCGCTGACCTGTGTTGGATTGACGTTATAGATAACAGTTTCGTCAAAGTCCTTCATAGTCGAGTTGTCCTTGGCTAGCGGAGTCATGTTGTCAATTTCGACAGCAACATCCTTAACAGGGAATGTAATAACATCGCCAATTAATACTTGGTTAAACGAGCCGGGCATCAGTTCACCAGGCTGTACCTGTTTGTCATATCCGACGCGAACACCAACTTCGCCAGTTTCGATTCGAGTACAGCCAGTTGCGAGAACGGCTGCGGCGATAACGGTTAGTGCGATATTCTTTTTCATGTGTGTGTCCTTAAAAGGTTATTACGATTAAAATCATTGTCATTACTGCTAACAATGAACATAGTATACTGTAAATTACCAGTTTTGTCAACTCCCAACGTTCCTTACCTGTTAAGGTGCGAAAAGCAGGAATACCAAAAAAGAAACAACCAAATACTACTGCAAAAAATGCAATCATTCTAATCATTCTGCTAATTCCCTTGCTCTGTTATAATCAAACCATTTTAGCACCTCTTGCGGCTCTTTGTCAGCCAAAACTTTTCCTAAATGGTCTCGCATGATACTTCTAAGATAGCCGTAAACTGGCTGATGTTCAACTACTCCGTCCCATGCTCGGGTGTCGAATCCGTTAGCATGATAAATTTTACGATAGCTGGTTTCTATCTCATTTTTCATTTCTGGAGTAGCATAAATGCCAAGGTGTTCCATTGCCATACACAATGCCATCGAGTGCGACATAGCAATACCGTTCCAATAAACAATATAGTCGTCACACTTAGGCAAATATAGCAACACTGGTTTTGGATCTAACAAACTCCAACTTTGTTCAGAGCGCATTGTGATAGTCCTCTCCTGGTTCATATGCCCAACGTGTAGTAGGACAATTACAAATTTCGTCGATAGTCCCCGGCACTGGACGATAGCCATATACCCAATATTTTGTTAAACGCTTTGGCGCATCTGGATGCAGAGGTAATTTAAATCGCAAGTTCTTTTCGCGAATGTCGCGAGCAGTTTGTTCGTTCATGATCCATTGATTACCAGCTGTGGCAATTTCGCAAACAGTAATATCAAAATTGTCAATTACTTCTTGAGCACTATTAAAGAAACGTTTTGTGATAACTTGAATAGTCCACTTTTTATTATGATCATCTTTATTGTGGTATTCAATGGTTACGGCATTTTCGCTTTGAAACTTTACATAAAAGCGACCATAGCTTTTAATTTCGTCAATTAGTTTTGCGGCCTGTTGAGGACTACGACAAAATACATCGATGTCACTATTCCCTACCGGTTGTCCTTGATACCACCGTAGGCAAGCGCCGCCAGCAATCCAAGGACCACGTTTAATGTCTGGCCAAATGATCGACAACGGTTCGCTGTCATCAACATGGACTGTAGGAAATCCTACAACGTCTACCGGCTTATCAGAATTAATCGAGCTAATGTCTGCAAATAAATCAAACGGTAGTTTCGCCATCTGTAGTTTTGTCCTCGTCCTCGATCATTGCTGCTTTTAGTAATTTAATCATGTGTCGCACACCGGCGTTATCCATTGTTAGTATAACGGTTGTCGGATACCCAACTTTAAGTTGCACATTGCCGTTGTTAAGTGTTCCTACGGTGTAAACTGCATTTTCTTCTGGCACTTGTATTTCCTCATATTGTGGAAGGGGTTGGTAGCCATTACCTTCTCTTCCGTTGTAGACAGGTTCTTTGTAACGCTTAAAAGTATTCTTAAACGAATCAAACATTACATACCTCCTGGACGACTAACAGTTTCGCAACGAGCACCTTTGCCAAATTCATCAATGACTTGACGAGCCTGCCCACCATCTCCAATAACAAACTTATATCCGTCGATACAACGGATTTCAGTTATGCCGTTAACTCCCCAACTAATTTTGGTATCACTATTACGTCCCATAAATGCTGGAAAAGCAATCGCAGCAAGAATAAGAACAATACAAAGGATTACCATTGTTTCGATAAGTGTTATGCCACGTTGATTCATTTTGTGCCTTTCAATGCATTAATAATGTCTTGCTGTTCTTGACAAAATTTCTTATACAACTTGTGTACAAGAATACCAAAATAGTTTAATACAGTTAATATCATAACAGCAAAACCAATTCCTACTCCAATGTATGATTTTAATATCACTCCTAAAAACAACCCAGTGAATATAAACTGAAGGATCAACATGAGACATGTCAAAAAGAACGCCAAGCCCGGTTCGTTACTCACAAAATTAACATAGTTTCGATATACATCCGCAAGTGACCTGCAAGTCTTAAAAGGAATCCACTTTATAAAAGCAATAAATTGGTACACCACAATCTCCAAATGATTAACGACGATTAAGTTCAGCCCAAACTAAGTATTGTTTAAAAGCATTATACACGGTTTCTGCCTCTTTGTCATCCACTGGAACTTTTACGCCACGAACGTAAAACCCGTCTTGGGCAACACGAAGCATTTCAGCACCATTAACCATCATAGTTAGACTGTTTTGCATTCGTTGGTTATACCCAGTATCAATACCAACATGAGATATTGTTATTTCTTGTCCAATACCAGGACTGAATCCTGTAACGATACCGGCATCGCGTGGATCAAATGTTGCCATCGTCTTGCTCCTTGACTAATTTACACATTAACATAAAATGATCGTATGCCTTACGAACACTTTCGTGTTGCATTAATTTTTCTGCTTCTATCTGCATTGCCTTAACGCCCGCTTCTGCTGCATCTCGATATGAACAATATTCTAATGGATACATTTCATCGCCAAATGCTTTTCTTATAGCATCCCACGCATCGCATTGTTCTTGTGTAAGAGGCTTTTTATTATTGCGAGGACGCATTGCACTAACGTCCATGATATGTCTGCTAATAGCATCTTCGGCAAACTTGCCAGCAGCAATCATTGGCGCCAAAGCTGGATCAATACAATATCTGCGGCTAACGCTGCCAGGAACACTGATGACCAAATGACAGCCCTTAGGAAAGGCATCAAGTAGTTCGAGATTGTATTCAGATACTGGAACATATCTTCGTCCTTTCTTTTCGTAAAAAACTTTTGCCATACTACATCCAAGCGTGAGCTGTGTATGTGTTAAGAAATCGAGCTGTACCATTGCCAGCCATAGCGAAATGATGCCGTTCAAATCTACGAGCAGCAGCTCTCCAACGTTTTGCTACTGCCGGCGGCGCATGATCAGCATAGTGATGCAGGTTAGAAAAGATATCAATCAGTGTGTTTCTATTAACAGCATACCCCTCAAAGCGAGCTTTCTTACCGCGAGTTCGATACGGCAAATACCATTCAGCATGTTTCATACGCTGGCCGTATCGTGATACTTTAACGTCAGTTGGCCGAATTATAATCGCTTTCATTGTCCTCTTCCGTATAATGTGTAACCAATACCAAGATTAAATAATGCAAGAAAAAGATTTATTCCCACAAAAAAAGGATCTGGGTTGCCAAATGCTGCACATAAAGAACAAACTATAGCAGCCAAGAAATTAAAATAAGACTGTTTCATTATATTACAATCTCCAAGTTTTCATTCCAACCAGTCTGTTCGCTGAATCCATATTCTTGCTCGTAACCTCGTGGATTACAAATAACACGACACTCTCCAATCATGTAATCGAAAGGATGATGAGTGTGTCCATGTGTCCACATTTTAATCTGCGGACGATCTAAAATGTATTCTTCAAGGCTGCTATGGTATGCACCATTCATTAGTGTCTGCGTGGCATACATAGCGTGAACACTTTGAAAACTTGGACTGTGGTGGGTTACAACTACAACCTTTTTGTCTTTATTTTCATCAGCAACATGCATAATGTAATCACGAGTTTGACGGAAACGGTCAACGGTATCTGACGGCTTTAAAGGAATATATCCATTCTTGTCATTACGAATAGCGGAGTAGTCCATCATTAGATCACGAACGGCATGCATAGTCAACGGATCAAACTTATTCATGTCAGTCCACAAAGTACCGCCGACAAATACAATATCGTCGATAACTTTAGTGTCACGTTCTAAGAAATAAACATTGTTGAAATTAGTATTACAGTAATCACGCAATTCGTTTACGCTGGCATAAAATTTACCACTAGAATAAAATTCGTGGTTACCTGCAACATAGATAACGTGATCAAATTGGAAACTACACCGACTCAAGAAATCACGAAAACGTTTACCATATTCGCTGTTTTCTTTTCGTAATTTTTCAGCCAGCATAATATCGCCACTCAAAATGAGCACGTCAATGTCGTTATTATCATTATTCTTGATATTGACATCGGAAAACTCTAAGTGCAGATCGGATACAACTTTAATCTTCATTTGGGCATACCTTTATTAATATACGCATATTATAGCATCAGGTTAGTTATTTGTCAATCCGGTTAAATACATTTACAACTTGGAGCGAGCAAGATGAATGAAATCTTCAAAATTATCGGGGACCTCGGTTTCCCAATTGCGGCCGCATTAGCAGGCGGTTACTTTGTATATCTAACAATCAAACTATTACTAGCAGGCGTTTTGAGTGCTGTGAAAGGCATGGCTGGTATTATTACAGCGTTAGATAACCGTGTAAAAACAATGAACCACGACGTTGTTCGTATTGATACTATTGTATCAAATGCACTAGGTTTAAAACCTGATGTTGACCGTATTGCTCGTGCAGACGGCAAAACTGATGCACGTAGAGACTAAGGAGCGATCATGGGTGATATTGTAAATTTAGTAAACAAATATGGGTTTCCAATTGTTATGGCAGTTGGAATGGGATACATCATTAAGTATGTATGGACTTGGGCGACAACAGAAGTTAAGCCTGTGATCAACGATGCTAATACTGTGTTGATTGCACTTATTGATCGTATCCGTATGTTAGACAACGATTTAATTCGTTTAAATCAGAAAGTTAATACTGTTCTACACTTACGTGGCAAGACTATTGAGTTTGAGCGTGTAGAAGCAGAAGCAGAAATTAACGAACAAGTAATGAAGAAAGAGAAAGACGCAAAATAAAAAAGCCCCGGAAGGGGCTTTTTTGTGACTTATTTTTCTGTTGCTACAAAAGCACCGTTCCAGTCTTTAGGTAACTTCTGTTCTTTCATGAACTCGCAACGTTCAATCCACATTTTATAGTACTTGTCCATTTTGCCATCGAACGATCCTATAAGCTGTTCACACATTCCAATAGCAATGTTGAACTTCTGTGCTTTATAAGCATTATGCATAGCATCATGCATCTTTTTAGATAAATGATATTCTTCAGTTGCGCCACTCAATGCTGTATAGATAAAGTCCGGAGTGCTCTTGCCCTTAGGTTGTAAGTTGTCTAAGAACAAGTAGAAGAAATCATTTTCTGTACGATTGTAAGTTTCAGCACCGATAATACATAGCACACCGTATGCCTTACAACGTGCTTCTAAACGTGCGGCAGTTGAAACCATATCGCCTAAGATGTCATAACTGTGTCTATCAGTTGAACCCATCTCACCAATAAAGCCTACGCCTGTGTTACACCCCCAACCCATTGCAGCTGGTGGTAATCCCTGTGCTTCCATTTCTTTAGTATAACGCTGAACAGCATCTAGCATTTCTAAACCAACCTTAACGATTGTGTGTGCGTGGTTAGGATCTTCAATAGGTGCGCCATGTATGTGCATTGACGCATCACCTACATACTTAATAACCATTCCCTTGTTATCTAAGATTGGCTGGCTAATAGCGTCCATATATCCGTTCATATATTTGGCCAGTCCGCCTACATCATCACCGTAGTGTTCACCGATAGGAGTAAAGCCACGTAAGTCACTGAACATTACGCTAACATCTTTACGCACACCGCGTTTGATTAAGTCCGGATCTTTTTGTAGCATCTCTACTACTTCTTTAGAGCAGTATCCAGCAAACTGTTTCTTGATTGCTTGTTTCTGTAAGAACTCACTTACAAACTTAACGCCATAGCAATGCAAAGCAACAAGCAAAAAGCCAGCCGTAAGCGCAGAGGCATCGACCAAAGCGGCGAGTTTACCATACACCAACCAAGTAAGAGGAATAAAGGCGCCAATAACAAACATACTAAAAGTGATTCCAACATAAGTCCACCTCGAAAGATAAATGATGCCAAGGCCAAGAATTATTAGAGTTAATATTTCTGCACCTTCAGCCCAGTCTGGACGAACAATCACTGATTTGTTAATCATTGTGCCAATTACGGCGGCCTGTAAATCTTGTGGCCACACAGCACCTATTGCAGTTGGTACTGGGTTACTAATACCTGCTGCACTTGTACCTACGATTACGATCGCCCCTTCGAAATCTTTAGGTAAATCTGTTAAACTATAACTACGATTTTTTTGACTCCAGTCAATCCACACACGGCCTAGGTTATCTGTGGTTACAGGACCAAATTGTGGAATGCGCATTTTCTCAACACCATTCTCGTTCAACTTAACTTGAACAGTATTGTCACCTGCTGCTACACGTAAAGTTTCCATTGCTAAACTTGGATACACTTTACCATCAACTGTTACTACTAATGGCATACGACGATTAACACCGTCTACTTCAGGTAATGTGTGAACTGTTCCAATACCGGCAGCAGAATTTTCTAATACAGGCACATTAGCAATTAGTCCAGAATATTGAACTATTTGATCTGCGTATTCTGAATTAATAATAGCACTACCCGGCGCTCTTGGATTATTCTTTGTTGCTGTGTGAGGAATACTGTTTAAAACGACCGGGTATTGCTTTAATGTATTGCTTAGTCTTGCGTCGTGACCGAATCTATCAGGATCAGCCAAAATAACATTCCAGACAACAAGCCCAGCGTTACGTTTATATAGATCTTCGATGATTCTAGCATATTCGCTCCTTGGAAATGGCCATTGGCCGTATTTGTCTAATGCTGCTTCGTCAATATTAACAGTAACAATGTTGTTTTCCGTTGGTGCTTTACTAGTAATTAGTGTGTCAAAATAACGTAATCTTACGCTTTCAACAAAGGTAGGATCTGCAACACGCACACCTACAACTAGGACTAATGTAATAAGAGCAGTCCACGGACTCGTTAATATTTTTTTCAGCATTCAATATTTATACTATGCTATAACGAATGTATGCCGCTATTGTATCTGCGTTTTCTTTAATACTTTGACTTAACTCACCTGGGCCAATGTTATGCTCAACCATTAATGCAATATCCTGCAATTGTTTTACTGCGTCTTGCAAATCTACAAGTTTCTTCATTGTGCTCATTTTATTGTCCTTGTGTTACAGTAATAGTTCCACAACCGCCTGCTGTAGAACAGGTATGATTAATACTGTACGACTGTGCTGTTGCACCACTTTGTGTAAGGTCTATATTAGTAGCTGTTCCGCCTAGGTTAATCTGTGCTTGATGATTACCTGCACCTTGTTGCAGAACGGTAGCGTTCTTGTTGCCACCTGTAAGTGTTAGATCTAGCCAGTGACTACCGGAATCTTTTTGTTGAACATTAACAGTATTATTAGAGTCTGTAACATTAATAAATGCTGCTTTGGTTCCGCCAGTACTGGTTTGTGTAACATTTACTGTATTCGAATTTGAAGCACTTGTATTGGTTCCTAAATCAACTTCTAAATAATTTGCTGTTGTTGAACTATTACCGCTTTGTTTAATATCAACATTGTTCGAACTGCCGTTACTAAAGTAATCAACAAAGTTATTCTTTGTTCCTGTTTGGTTAACTGTAATAGTATTTTGATTTCCAATTTGTTCAATATACACAATAGAGTCTGCTGTTGTACGATTTAAGAATCCTTGAACTTTTAGAACCTTAGCTGGATCAGCAGTAAATGGCGTTGAGCTCCCGCCACAACATAATGTTGGTGTTGTTGGACCTGCACTAGGTGCTAGTGATCCTTCGTTAGGGGGAATAGGAGTAAATGCTGTACCGTTTAACGTGGTTGCACCTTGTAAATCATCAACTAATAGAATAGGACTTAACGCTGTGTCACCTAGATTGAAACTAGTAAAACCTAAAACGTAATCTCCGCTTACGGGCACAGTAATAGTTGCCAATTGCCAGCCAGTAGATCCGTACGAGTCTGTAGCATAGTTACCTGTTCCGGGATTTGTAAAACCCAACAATGCATAACGCTGTTGAATATTGTTTAATGTAGGAACTTTTGATGCATCAGTTGAATGAACTAATGTCATAGCACTACCATCGTTAAAAGGAACATAGTCTGTTGATAGATATTGCCATGCAATTGTGTATGTAACTCCTGCTTGTAGAGACACAGTTCTTTTAGCCCATGATGCATTAGTTGGACTAGAGTTACCACCAAGACTTGTTAGATAAGTTCTAATATTTTGAATCTCAGTTGATGTTAACCCCAATGATGTCATCGCTGGATCAAAATTAGGTGAACCTGCTCCTGCTTGCACAGCCATCATATATGTACCATATGGTGTTACATTCCAAGTTTTGCCACCACCTGGGCTATAGTTTGTAACTCCTTTAGTTGTGGTTACACCCGATCCATTTGCACTCCACGAAGTTGCTGCCTTCTCTGTACCGGTACCGTTTGAAATAGACCAGTTAGCTGTTGTTCCAGCCTCAAAGCCAAAGTTAGTGTTATTAATATTTGGTGAACAAGGATTACAGGTTGGAGCAGGTGGTGTGCTGCTAGGAGTCACTGTTGCTGTTTGTCCTGAAGTTAGCGGCATGGTTGAATATGTGGCATTTGCATATGTGTCTGCTTGTGCAACTGTCGGATTTAATGTACCAGTCCATGTTACTCCAGCAGTTCCACTCATTCCCGAAGATCCACTGAATAATTGTCCTGTATTGTTGTCATTACCTACAAAGAAAAAATAGTCAGCACCCATGTTAACAATGTGTCCAGTACCCATTGTTGCTTTTAGATTACCGTTGCTGTCGTATTGCTTTGCTACATATGGATTAGTAGTATCACCAGTTGTTTCGAACTTTACATAGTCTCCAGCGGCCCATGATAGTTGACCTGTAGTCCAAGGTATCTTATAAGCCGTACCAGGTTGCTTACTATAAATTTGACAAGTAGTTGTATATAAACAAGAACTAACATTCCATTGCGAATCGGCAATTTGATATTGTCCAAATTTAATATCTGTAAGTGCAGCATGAGCACGTGGGGATATTAACATAGAAACAATTACTGCGAAAGCTAAAAACAAAACCCATAGTCTAAGGTATTTCATTTCTTTAGCACTCCTGTATTTTGTTTAATTGATACTACATTGCCCCCTGGACTACCGTCACCGATTACTGTTGATGCATAAGCATCATTATGAATAATCTCTACAAATGTGTTTGATCCATACCCTGATGTTTTGACTTCTGCATAATGTTCTTCATTTGAACGAAATGCCACACCTTTACCTTTTGATTGCATATCCTCAGAAGTATTGCGTTCCCAATTAACACAAACATGTGTACTCGGGTTACACCCTTTCTTACCATCAGCATATGTGTATGGCATTACAACTGCGGGCGGAGGCGGTGCTGATTTTTCTAACAGCATCATCATTTGACGTTGTGCTTCTTGTTCTAACTCTTCCTCTTCTTGAGATTTTTTACCTTTGCTTGCGGCAGCAATAGCACGTTGAATTTCTGTAGGTTTGACAATGATCAAGTTATTATTAATTTTACCTTCTGTGATATTCATAATCACCGGAGGAGTTGGTGAAGTTGTAGCACTGGCCACATATGTCCCTTCAAAAGCTTGTTCTAAATCAACAGATCCAGCCATTGTGCTTACGCTAATCTTGCCTACTTTGCATCTTTGCTCATCTAGTTCAAACTTTTTCTGTTCTTTTTCATCTTTACAACTTGGAACAAGAACAATAAGACTTTCACCCGTTTCGTCAACTGTCATAGTAAAGTCTGTTCCTCGAACTGCTACAGTAGCAGTCGGAGTTTTAATGTCTACACGCTGAGGATTATTTTTAGCAATCTGTCCTGAAGCATAACGCACAGTCCCCATGCCAACTTTTATTGCTAATTTTCCCGAGTCGCTTTGTTTTGGATCAAATACAAAATCATCGATCAATAACTTAGAGTTTTCTGTTACTTTGACTTTTGTATTATCTTTAAATGTAATTTGTGCATTACAAGCCCCAGTGACATAAGAGTCCATACTTTCAATTTGTGAACCCTTATGTCCTGGCATCTTGTTTTTACTACGATGTATTTCACAGGCGGTGCCTTTATTTTCAGACACCTCTCCTATGCCGGCATATACGCTGGTTGTCACTAACAAACAGATTAAAGCCGTTACAATACGCATGGCTTATCTCGCAATAGCCGATACAGGATTTGTAATAGTACTGCTGCTTGTTCTTACAGTAATAGTATTATGATCTCCTGTTGTTTTAATATCTACAGTTGTATCGTTTGAACCTTGTTGCTGTGTAGTAATGCTATTGTAGTCTCCTGCAATAACATTCTTTAGGTAGTGACCGTTAGATCCAGCACTATCAATCTGCTGAGCATTAACTACGTTATTGCCTCCGGAGATTTCTAAAACACTTGTACCATTAGTGCTCTTCAACTCTTTAGTAACTTCGTTTGAGTTACCAGAAATAGTTGTTGTGCTAGTAATGTCATTACCTACTACATCTTGAATAACAATATTGCTATTACCAGTGATAGTTTCAGTGACAGCATTTCTTAAATTAGTTGCATTGCTAGTATTACCAATGCTTAACTTAGTCTTGTTGCTGCTACCTGTAACTGTGCTAGTATAGTTGTTGTTATTGCCTTTGATGTTATATTGAGCAGAGTTGCCACTACCTGTTTGTGTTAAGTTAACTTGGTTAGAGTTTCCAGAGATAGTTGCATAGTTAGCTGAACTCGGTTCTGTTGGTGTTAAGGTTGTTAAACCTGCCGAATCAACAGTCAATGCATCAACTGCTGTTCCGCCAACATTATTAGTACCGCCGACTTGTTCGATGGTAACACGGTTAGTATTACCAACTTGCTCAATATAGACCTTATTTGGTCCGGTTGTTAGTGGATTAACAGTTTGTGCTACTGCTGTTGGCACCACCAACGATAAAACTGCTAAACTCATTAAGTTTTTTAGTTTCATTATTCGCTCCTTGGATTTTTCATCCTTATTGTTTTTCTACTACCGGTCTTGGTTGTTCTGCATATGCCCAATGACCTTTACGAACACCTTCTTTAATTGTGCCTAACACCGCAGCCTGAATTGCTAAACTAGTTGCTTTGTTAACACTTTCATTAACGCTACCGCCAATTTCACCTTCGACTGCTTGTTCGCCGTTTGACACAAATTTCAACACACCGACCTTGTCCATGTAACTTAATACAGTCTTAGTTACATTTACAGTGGTTAATACTTCGCCTGTACCAACACTAACTGTTCTTAGTGTTACTGTTACAGTATCTGATTGATATTGTGTGCTAGCACCAATACCAAACAAACGTGCTCCGCTGCCGCCTGTGAGTGTGTTTGAATCATAACCTGTAATAGCACCTTCTATGATAATACCTGCAAACATCATAGGTGGTAATGGTTTAGCATTTTCTTTGCCTTGATACTGTTCACGCATTTGACGAATCATCTGACGTTCTTTAATCAAGTTTTCTAAACCAACTCGCTCTAAAGGAATAAACCAACGCTGATCACCTGCATCTTGTAATGCCTTGACCAAGTATGCATCGCCTCCTTGTGTTACAGCTGAACTTAAACTTGCTACGTTAACTTGATGTTTACGCTGGCCAGTTAAGTCTCTAAAACTGTAAACCGCTACAGGAATCGGACCTCCTGCAGGTGGCGGAATAGCATTTTCTTTTTGTGCTAGATATTCGCTTTTTTGTTCAATTTCAGGTTCGTCGAACTGTTTTCCAGTCAACGCTTTTCTAGCCATCGAACTTGATGCACAGCCTGATAATATTAGACTAGAGATTAATACTGTGAGAATTGTTTTTTTCATCTAATCGCTCCTTAGAAGAAAAACGTATTGGCAGGAACAACCATTGAAGTGTTGCCACTCGGACCCGCGACATTGATATGAATCATATCGCCACGACTCCCTGGTTCTTTCCACCAAGATATTGTACTACCACCAACGCCACCAACATTCTCAATAACTCCGCAAGGATTAGCAGATGAACTAGTTGAACATCCGTTTGATCCTTCGCCGAATAGACTGTCAGTCATTTGCTTTGCTAATTGTGAGAAGATACGACTTTCTACGTTAGCAAGAAAACGTGCTGCTGGTGTATTAGCTGCTTCGGCTGCGGCCTTAGCTGCTTGTGCTTCTTGTTCTGCTTTGTTTTTTTCTTTAGCCTGATTCTCTAGTTGCTGGATTGTTAGTACGTGACTACTCCATCCAATACCACTAAAGGCAGGACTATTAAAATGGTGCTGCAACTCTGCTGCGTTCGCTCCGCAGGCAATCACAACACCTAATGCTGTTATTGCTTTTTTCATATTATTCGCTCCCGGTTGCCGGTATATTATTTACGACCAACCGGTGAGGAAATTATATGTAGCTATTAATTGTTTAGGACAAAACTACTTTGTAACTATTGTGTTTGTTGGATGGCCGAATGATCTAATAGCCGATGTTGCCTTGCGATCAAAACCGGAACCGCTGGTGTTATACTGTGGCAAATACCAGCGTCCGTTCTTGTCTTGTTTGAGACCTAGTTCACGTGCAACATCAATGTCGTTAACATTGAAATAGTGTAGTTTAATTAATCTAGGTTTGGTTTCGAATTCACTAATGCGCATTGAGTATTTATCGTATTTCTGGGAACAAACATTCCTGGATAAACACTCGCACATCATCCTCATTTAATCCTAGGCTAGTCATAACCTTAGGAGTATGTGGATTTTGTTTTTGATTGATAGCGTAATAGTTTTGTGCTTCTTTACCGTCGAAATCACTGTTGTTTGTATCACTAACACTATTAAGATACAGATCTAATGTAGAACGAGCCATTTGCATAATCTGATCAAGCTCTTCTTCATTCTGAACATTGCCGGCGGCTACCATATGTGGACTAAAGATACGCTTTGCCCAATCCGGCAATTCACGTTGTTTACGCCATTCTAGTTTATTAACTTCGTAAGCAAAATCTTCAATCATGGGATGTGTATGTTCTTTGTCTACTGGACTAAAATCATGAAAACATCCTGTGATTTTATTTTTACCTGCGATAACATCGAACCCGTAAATAGGTGCAGGATTATGCAAGTGCGGGAAAATGCAACAATGCATCATCCATAGTCCACGACTCTCGCGAGCGTCAACTACGTCCACATGAGCACGGCGGTAGAGATCGCTTGTCCAAACTCGGTTAACCCAACCTGGCTGATTAAAACGATCCATTCCGGGTTCATGTATCTCAGATCCTGTTGCATCAAACTTTTCCTCAAGGAGATGCTGAATGCCAATCAGCGTATCCCAAACATTACTCACCGCCTAGTTCCTTCATCATACGGATAGCATAGATAAATGCTGTGCGAGCTTCTGGTCCTAGGTCATCTGTTAGCTCTTGACGAATAGCAACTTTAAGTGCATCAGCATCGTCAAAATCATAAAACTTGCCTTGACTGTAAGGTGCAACAATGCGCTTGAATACCTGCCCACCGTTTAGGTCGCCCATGTGACGAACATAAAGGTGTGCTTTCATTAGATGACGACGATAAGGATCGTTGCCTAGTTTAATTAAATAATCGTGATATTCAACTACGCTAGGCATTAGTTGATACATACCGCCATTGTCTAATTCTAGAAAATCTTGATATAGTTTGCTTAGACGTTCAATACCTGGCAAGTTATTAAACAATCCCTGACGTTTACAACTAAATTCAATTGGATCATAAATGGCCAGCAAGTTGTATAGATATAATGCATATTCGTCTTTACTTGCTTCACCTTTTAGAATACGTTTTGTAAATGTTGCGGTTTCTGCTTCTTTGTGGAGATCCCATGTAATGTCTTTTAAACTCATTCTTCTTCTACCTGTATGCGTAATGGTGCGCCGTTAGCGCGAGCAATGTTAGTTGCTTCGAGTGCCTTTTGTTCTGAAATTTCATAAGGATAAACACCGGCAATGCCACTACCTGATTCATGAATTTCGATAGTAATATTTTTAGCGGTAGGAATATCGTGTTTAAAAATTCCTGTTAAAAGCTCAATGACTAAATCCATAGGAGTCGAATCATCGTTAAGGAATACAACTTTCCATAACTTTGGCGGTTGAAGGGATACTACTACTCGTTCTTCTACACTTGTCGCTGTTGACATATTATTTCCTATGTTTGTTATTAATGGGGTAGAGTTGCCCCTACCCCTTTATTATATTACTTAACTTCTACGATGTCAATAACTTTGACTTCTGGTTTTGGAGGTTCTGGCACATTGCGTACCAACTTAACGGTTAGCATACCATTTTTAATTTCTGCACCAACAACCTCAATATGCTCTGCAAGAGGAAACTCTTTAACAAAGTCGCGAGTAGCAAGGCCGCGATGGATGTAAACAATATCTGCATCCTCGTTAGGTGTTTTGCTTTCGCCCTTGATTACTAATACATCTTCTTCAAGCGTTACAGCAATTTCGTCCTTTTCAAAGCCAGTAACTGCCATTTGAATTTCATACTGATTTTCAGCAGTTCTGCGAACGTTGTGTGGAGGATAGTTATTAGAAACGCTGTTTGCAAATTTGCGTTCTAAGGTGTCGAACATTGTGTCGAAACCGATAAGTGCTCTGTTTAGAGCGTCTAGTCTTGATAATTGATTGTTCATTATGATCTCCTTATAAAGTAAGAACAATTGGGGGCCTCGAAAGTACCCCCTTTATGATTAGTCTGCTTTCTTCTCTGTGAACTCGGCGTCGACTACATCATCCTGTACTGCGTCATTAGGAACGTCAGACGTTTGTCCTTGTTCTTTTAATTGACGCTTTTGTAGCAATACTGCCATTGCAGGACTTGCTTTTTCAAGTGCTGACTTAATTGCCTCAACATCTTCGCCCTTACATGCGGTTTCAATATCAGCAATCACTGTGTCAATATCGCTAATTTCTGTGTCTGTTAAATTGCTACGGAATTCTTCAAGATCTTTTTTAACTTCATGAACCTGAGCTTCTGCGCTGTTGCGAGTTTCGATAAGGGTACGTGCTTTCTTATCTGCTTCAGCATTGGCTTCTGCATCCTTAACCATTCGATCAATTTCTTCCTTGCTTAGTCCACTGTCACTCTTAATAGTGATCTTGTTTTCCTTGCCGGTAGCTTTATCTTTAGCAGAAATGTGCATGATACCGTTAGCGTCAATATCAAATGTAACTTCGATTTGCGCCATGCCTCTACGTGCAGGAGCAATTCCTTCAAGATTGAACATACCTAGATGTTTATTGTGTTGAACAAGCTCACGTTCACCTTGGAATACATTGATGGTTACCGCTGTTTGATTATCTTCTGCTGTAGAGAATACCTGTTGTCCTTTAGTAGGAATAGTTGTATTCTTTTGAATAATCTTAGTCATTACGCCGCCAAGAGTTTCAATACCTAGGCTTAATGGTGTAACGTCTAGCAATAGAACGTCATTACGATCCCCACCTAGAACGGCACCTTGAATAGCAGCACCTGCGGCAACTGCTTCGTCAGGGTTAACATCTTTGCGTGGTGCTTTGCCAAATAACTTTTCAACTTCTTCTTGTACCTTAGGCATACGTGTTTGTCCGCCCACAAGAATGATCTCGTCAATGTCACTTGCTGAGACGCCGGCATCTTTCATTGCCTGACGGCAAGGCTGCAATGAACGTTGGATTAGATCGTCAACCATTGATTCAAACTTAGCACGAGTGAGCTTAATGTTCATGTGCTTAGGACCTGTAGCATCAGCAGTGATGTAAGGTAGGTTAACGTCAGTTTGTGCAGAGCTAGACAATTCAATCTTGGCTTTTTCTGCTGCTTCTTTTAGACGTTGTAGGGCAAGCATATCCTTGGTTAGGTCAATGCCTTGCTCTTTCTTGAACTCATCGCATAGGTAATCCATAATGCGTTGGTCAAAGTCTTCACCACCTAGGAATGTATCACCATTGGTACTTAGGACTTCAATTTGTTTATCACCGTCGACATTCGCAATATCAATGATCGATACATCGAACGTGCCCCCACCAAGGTCATATACAGCAACTTTGCGATCAGCTTTATCAGACTTATCAACGCCATAAGCAAGAGCTGCCGCAGTAGGCTCGTTAATAATACGAAGTACTTCCAAGCCGGCAATTTTACCAGCATCTTTTGTAGCTTGTCGTTGACTGTCATTAAAGTATGCTGGAACAGTAATAACAGCCTTTGTAACGGATTCACCTAAATAGTCCTCTGCGGTTTTCTTCATCTTACGAAGCACTTCTGCACTAATCTGTGGAGGCGCAAGTTCTTTACCTTGAGCTCGAACCCATGCATCGCCGTTCTTGGCTTCCATAATTTCAAATGGCATTAGGTCGATGTCCTTTTGAACAGCTTCCTCTTTGAACTTGCGGCCGATTAGACGCTTGGCTGCGTAAATTGTATTTTTTGGATTTGTAACTGCTTGACGCTTTGCACTTGCGCCAACAATAACTTCTTCTGGAGTGTACGCAACAATACTTGGAGTAGTACGTGCGCCTTCTGAATTTTCAATAATTTTAGTTGCACCATTTTCTACTACTGCCACGCAACTATTTGTTGTACCTAAGTCGATACCGATAATTTTACTCATATTTTTATCTCCTGTTAAAGTAAGATTTGTTTGGGCTCTATGCCCTGTAAACTGCCCTTTTGGTACAATTTACGATTTTATTTATCACATGACAATTTAAGATCGTTAAAAACGAGCAAAAATTTATCATATGCTTCAACGCTAGTAAGAGGTTGTTCAAACTCTTGTAGTTTTTTAAAACTAACTTCAGGTAAATTCCAATCACTGCCGCGAGTGTACATAAAATTATATGCTTCTACAGCCTGTTGATTTTTATCAGCTACCTTAACAATTAATTCTTCCTCTTCACTTGGAGGTACAATTTTTAAAGACTGATAAACTGCTGTCATTAACTTATCTTCTAATCTTTTAATAACAACATGAATTTCCGGAATGTGCTTTACAGGACTTGGCAAGTCGTTAATGTACGCTTCTGCTGCATCGTGCAGTAAACCATGCATTTGCATTAAAGAGCCGTAAGGTTTTAATTCTTCAGCAACACGAATACAATGCTGTGCTACAGAATAGGGAACATACGGAATAGTATGTCCGCTAAATCTTGGCATACGGCTTAATGCCCAAGCAATATCCTCGATTACGATAGTTGAAGGGTCAGGATTAGATACATCGATCTTTCGACCGGATACTGTTTCTAACTTGGCCATATTAGTTTGTTTTTGCAAACGGGCTAATGTAATTACCGTCACTTGTAGTAGAACTACGTAGAGTTCTATAAACTTTTTGCACACCTAATGCTTGATCAACTGCATCTTCGAGAGCATTGTGTGCTGTTACTGTAGCACGGTTAGGATTGATACCTAGATCAAAAGCAGTACGTGTGCATCGAACTTCCCAAAAGTTCCAAGGAATTGCTTTGCCGAGTTTTCTAAAATAAAATTCGCAAATAGGAATGTCAAAGGCAGCACCGTGGCTCCACACACGCTTTGCACCCCAACAGAATTTGTAAAGTTGATTCATTGCATCTGCAATGTCAATTCTGTTTGTGGGGTCAAACGCTTCTGCCTGTGCGGCGGGACTTTGTTGTGCCCACCAATCTAAGGTAGCATTAGAAACCGTGGCTCCTAATTTATCACAACTGTCAATATCTATTCTTAGATAAAGTTTCTCCATTTGAGGATTATCTTTTTCGTCGCCAAACGGATCAAACTTTACTGCACCGAGTGTTAGAATAGTTGCTGTAGGGAGAACATCAAGTGTCTCCAGGTCAATCATAATATCTGTGTTCATACAGTTATTATACTACCTTTCTGACTTTAAGTCAATGATTAATAATTTTTTGGTGGAAGTTGTTGATCGCGAAGTTTTTTAGCCCAGCGAGCTTTGGCCGCGCCTTTCTTGCGTTTGCGTTCTGTTGTTGGTTTTTCGTAGAATTCTTTCTTACGAAGAGTATCCATTAATCCGCTTTCTTCAACTTTCTTTTTAAAACGGCGAAGTGCCTGATTAATATTTTCAAATTCTTTAAGGACTACTGTACTGCCCTTGGCTTGTTTGTTGTCATATTTTGTCATGGTTTTTTGAGATTTTCTCCAATAAAGTTAAAACATCTTTAGCATTATATATAGCACGATTGTTGGCCAAGTGTAAATCTTTTAGAGTGCCAAAATAATACGATTTTGGTTGAGCTGAAAGATATCCTACAAGAATATCATTATTGCTTTCAGCATTAAAAATTATTAAGTCGCTTTTTGCCTTCTTGTCTAACAGCCACTGAACTGATTCATTATTCCAAATATAGACAACAGTTGTATCTTCTAAATTGGAATTCATCAAAGCTGTTGATACCTCTTGACCTTGTTCTTGGCTTAGATTTACTAATAGTAAACGTATGCCGTCTAATGTAGTATCGTCAGGTGAAGTTACAATTATAACTTTGTCGGTCATTGTTTAGCGTCTTGAATTCGTTGCCAAATTGTACGCTCGCTTTGTTCGGCATTTTGTGTGTAAGTGTCTTTAGTTTTTTTAATTTGTTGACCTTCTTGATTTTCCATCCATGCTACTTGATCTTTTGGCAAATAATCGCCCGGGCGTTCTAATTGTTCTTGTGCCCAGCGAGCTGCTTCTTGAGCTGCTTCTTTGTCAGTAATTTCTTGATCTAGATATCCTTCCCAAGGAAGTTTATTGATCTTGCCTAATTCTAACAAACGTTTTTGAATTTTTAGACTGCTATCAGGATGATCATGTTTCCATGCCTGCATTGCGGCCTTTTCTGAATGAGAAGCAGAATCTAAAATTTCTGTTTCTTCAGATTCTTCAATAGTTTCTTCCTGCCATTCTGTTAATGGTTTGACTTCGTTAAATCCTGCCATTGCGGTGTTGACAAAATCTAACCCCGGAGATTCTGCAAGAGGTTTTGTAATTAACGGAGTTTCTTCTTTGAAGTCATTAATTGAATTTTGCTCATCGTAATCGTCTTCTGTAAATTCATCAACTTCAAATTCTGTGACAGTGGGCTCCGGGGAGACTACGTCAACAACCGGTCCTTGTGGGCTGTCACCCTCCGAAGGTTCTTCTTTGCGAAACCAAGCAAAACTATGTTGGCTAGCCAACAATAACATAACAGCCAGTGGGTCGAACACGAAAACAATAATCATAATAACCCATGTAACTGCTTTTTCTAAAAGGTTAGCATCAGGATTATCACCGTAGATTAATTTTGCGATGTATTTGATTGGTCCAACTTCTGCCTCGACTTTACGTAGTTCCTTAGCAATTGGCGCTCGTTCTTCGTTGAGTACAGCGATCCGTCTTTGCCCTTGCGAAATTTCGTCTTGTAGAACTTTACGTTCCTTGGCTTGAGCTCTTCTGATAGCAACAGCTTTGTCTGCACCTTGTTCAGAGGTAGATCTAGACAAGGTCTCGTTAACTGAAGCATCCATTTGAGTAAGTGCTTTACGAGCTGCATCAATATTATCCTTTTCAGTTTTAATCTTTTCATCGATCAGTGCAACTTTGTCTGCAATATCTCCAGTTGGTACTGATTGATCTAAGTGTGCCTTTGACAAGAATCCAAAGATACCCATAGAAGTAATAATCATTAAAACAATAACGGCGGTGGAAAGATACCATTTAAGTCCTCGAGGTGCTCGAGTCCAATTTTGTTTTAACCATACGGTAGCAACTAGCTTACTGAGCTCAAGGGCTACACCCATGATAATGATAGGAATAGCTGCGGCAGCAAATATTGAAACCAACCCCGCCACAGAATAATAAACAGCAACAGCGGATATGGTTAATCCGCTGAGCAATGTTAGATAAGCAATTAGCTTGTCGCTTTTATAAATCTTCATGAAAATATATTTATTGTTTTACCCAACGCCAATTACTATGCGCATTATCAAAACATGCCGTTGCCGACATTGTTTTTTCTGTACCGTAGGCAATAGCCTGAATATGTATGCGACGGCAATAACCATTACCATTAGGCCAAGTTGCCACAGGAACAGCATATCCGCTAGCATCATTACGATACCACTCAACTGTTTGACCATTCTCTGCCATCATAACAGCGTGGGCGATACTCTGATTATAAGCATCCTTTTGTTCACTGTCAAGAGTTTTAAACCAGCCAAAGGTTAGATCAGCAAGGCGATTGGAGAAATGCCCTGCACGATAAGAGAAGAAACGAGGTTCTTCAACTTCTGCAAACGCAGGGCTACTAATAGCCAGCAGCGTTAACAACTTCCCAACTACCATCAGGCTTTTGACAGCTGACGCCTTTACGTTGGACATCGCGACCTCCAATTTGCATCCAGTAAGTGAACTCGCCGCAGTTAGGTGCTAACCCCGAGCGAACCTGAAACAACTTTTTAATTTGATCATCAGTACATTCGACAACTGTTTGGCTGTTAACCTTTTCACCATTTTCAGTCACGATCGTTTGTGACGTGTTACAGTATTGAGGTTTTTTAGCAACAGCCTTTGGAGTCGACGAACAGCCAACTAGTGCAAGAAGAATGCACAGGCCTAAAATTACAGCCCAAAAGATTTCTTTTAGACGATAAAGGTGCATTATTGTCCTCGTGCTTCTGCCTTCAGACGTTCGTAGCTCTCTTTAGTCATTTTCATACGAACAAACGAGTAGTAAACGCCGTCCTTGGTATAGGCAGCTTTTTTAGCTTCTACATGATCGTAAATTCGTGTGTCAGTAACTGTCGACGTAACGTTTGTGCGTGTGGTGCGTTTGTTATCTTGGATGTCTACTGATGTAGATGAGTTAACCTTTGTATTGATGCGAGATGCATAGCTGTGTAGAGCAAAAGATTCCGCTTGTGCTTCAGCAGCCTGCTGGAACTTGCTTTCGCCAGCACCGCAAGAATAGACATATTCTTTGCTCCACCAAAAGTAACCTTCAGTAGCATGTTGCTCACATTCTTGATACCAAGAGGGTTGAGCGTATGTTTTACGGGTTTCAACTTCTTTCATAGTTGAGCAGCCAGTTACTGCTACTGCCAACATGCCTGCTAAAATTACCTGTTTCATTGTGTGCCTTTCTGTGTGAGTTACTACAGTTACAACTATAGCATCAGGGTCAACCAAAGTCAACCCCAATCTTATCCAATTTAAAATTGAACTAATTTTGGAGTTCTATCTTCATAGAAAATATGATTTCCTACTCTTGTTACTTTTGGTAACTTCCAACCCGGACGAACATGAGTAGCATGGAAATACATGGCATCTTCTAAAATAGGAATACGATATCCTTCTAGTAAAACCATTTTAGCTACTTCCATAGCATCTTCCCAACGATTGTTATTTGATGTTGGACCGATACGTTTACGTTCACAGAACCAACTAAATTGGCAAATGAATTTAGTAATAGGTTTGTTATTTTGAACAACTGTAACCTTAGTCTTTTGACTCACTACTCCGCAGATAGAATCAGGAAACTTTCCGGACTCTGCACGGTTAATTGTAACCATCGCAACAGCAACACGACCTTCAAAAGGTTCGGAACCTGCTTCATAGTAAATGTTGTCAGCTAGACACTTTAATTCTTTGTCTAATGATTTCTTAAGAGGCTGATCTAATTCAGCATAATTGATAGCAGAACTAGAACTAAAAAACCCAGTCAGGTCTGCTGCTTTTACTAACGGTGACGTTAGTAGAACTGCTAATGCGACAACTGTCGCTTTTAATAACTTTTTCATAGTTATCTCCTTTTCAGTTAGTGTTGCGATATTTTGCAACATTACATTAAGGGAGATGACGACTTACTACGTAACCTTGGCAATGAGCCCTCAGTTGTGACGTCTCTCCATTGGACGCAGCATTCTGCCTTGTGAGCTTCTCAACTGTGCCACTGGAGCCTTGGCATCCCGAACATCGGGTTTCTTCATTGGCCAAGACTCGTAAAGTTAACCCATGTTCTTCGCTCCAGGGGTAACTTACTATCTTAGTTTCTTACGAAACGATATAATATATAGCTAATCTACTACAATATGCTGGTAAAACTGGTGATTATCGACGCATTTTGGCGATATCTACAGCATCTTCAGCACTAAACACTGGTACAGCATTTGACTTATGCATTGTAGCAATACCAACAATGTTAGTACCAGTATAAACTTTTTCCGGAGCCTTGGTAGCAACACCACAAGTATTCTCCGAATTTAAACTCGGAATGTGCGGAGTTTCTCGGCGATATGGTTGAACTTTGGGAGAAACGTATGTTGGTGATTCTAGTCCACGTTTACGTTTACGCTCTTCTTTTTCAACTCCATGTCGCTTAAGAAGATCATTCCAAGACTCTTCTTGCTGTCGTGCCTTTTGAGCAGCTTCAGCATTACGGAATTTACGCTTACCTTTTTTCTTGCCAGTGGTACTGAGCCACGGGCCTTCTAAATGCATAGTCATGACAGTACTATACTTTCTTTCTAAGGTGTTGTCAAGAGAATTGTGTGGTTGCGAATTTTTTAGCCATACCACGTTCTCTATTAATATTTTGAGGTTGGCCAGTTCCTAATTCTTTATGTGTGTAAAATCCATAAAGATAGATTTCATTTCCGACAACTTTATATACAATATTAATATCGAGAGTGATACGAGATTTCTTAAGTCCGGGAACTTCTACAGTAAAAGGGCCACCGGATGTAAAGTTCTCGTCTTTAGCACCAAATTGAGCATTTGGGTTTTCACGTTTAAGTTCCATAAAACTACGAAACTTTTTTCTTAAAGATGGATCTGTTTGAATCTTTTCTAGATACGTTTCTTTATAGGATTCAGATCGGCGAAATCTTACTTCAGCCATTACTCTGTCCAAGAATCCATTTCTGCTAATAGGTCATCGGCAGTCATAGCTTCGCTCCATTTGCCTTCACGTTCAGTCACAACAATCTTGACTAAATCTTCAGTAGCAAAGCCAGTGTCGTTCGTTGCATCGATAACTTCGTGCAATTCTTGTTCAGTTAGTTTAGTGACTTCGTTAAGACGCATTTTGTACTCCAATCTGTTAACTATGTATTTATTATACGATCAACTAGTCCAAAAGTCAAGAGAAAGCCCACCGAAGTGGGCTTTTTGGATTAACCTACTAATACTCTACATACTGAAGTCATTACAGAAGCAATACGTCCAATATCACGTAATTGGTCTACTGTGTATCCTTCTGCTTTTAATGTATCAAAATGAGCCTTTACACAGAAATGGCACTTACCAACGATAGAAGCTGCCAAGCTATATGCTTCAAATCGAGCCTTCGTAGTACCACCGTGACTTGCAATGGCATTCATTCTGAGCTGCGGAGGAATACCATCTAAGCCTCCACCTACCATTTCAACATATGGATACCATACATTGTTTTGTGCCATGATACTAGCAGCGGTCATTGCCGCATCACGCTCAACAGCATTTTCCATACTGCCAAGAATGATGCTAACAATCTTACCATTGCCAGTGGCAACAGCAGCAGCTAGGGCACAACCCTGTGCTTCGTCTGCGTCCAATGTGCTGCGATTAACAACACCATCCAAATTTAATTTTGTATCTTTTGCGTAATCCGGTAACGCATCCTTAAGTGATTGTACCCAACTCATTACTTGTCTCCTTGTGTCTGTTGGCATTCTTTGCAGCCCATACGGCGGCAAAATTCCATATAATCTTCAAAGTCATACATAATAGTGTCTCCTTATGGGCTGTGTGTCTAATTAAACTTGAAGTGTCTCGCCGCCTACTTTGCGGTTACATGCACATAGTTCGCCAGTTTGTAGCGCATCAAGAACACGAAGTGTTTCTTCTGGGCTACGACCAACATTTAGGTTGTTGATAGTAACGTGTTGGATTTCGTTGTTAGGATCAACAATGAATGTAGCACGTAGAGCAGCACCAGCAGGAGCATAGAATACACCGAGTTGATCAATTAGGCTTAGTTCACCACGCTGTGTGTCAGCAAACTGAACGTGCTTGATGTTCTTTAGATCTGGGTGTGCATTTTGCCAGCTAACTTTACAGAACTCGTTGTCAGTTGAACCAGTTAGCAATACTGCATCGCGATCCTCAAAATCCTGTGCTAACTTATCGTAAGCAACAATTTCTGTTGGACATACAAATGTGAAATCTTTTGGATAGTAAACGATTACTTTCCATTTACCTTCAAAAGACTTCTCAGTGATGTCGAAAAATGCATCTTCAGGTTGACCTGGCTTAACACCTGTTACTACAAACGGATCTAGTTTCTGTCCTACTGTTTTCATTTACTTCTCCTTAAAGTTTAATTAGAACGTTGTGTTCTATGTATTATATTATATGTTTAATTATCCTATAAATCAAGCAATTTTAATAGATTTTGCCTAATATTTTTTAATAAGCGTAATAGGATTTTTTAATAAGCATTGATTTTAAAGGAGAAAAAAATAGGGCTAATTTTAGCCCCATTTTCTTTGGTATGCCTCTAAAGCCTTTTTACGAGCTTCAGCAAGTCTATCTAATATGTGTTGTGGTAGTTCGTCGTCTATATTATCTTGTTCGTCTGATACGACCCGAGGACGAGAATAAGAACGATGAATATCAAAATCATCAAACGAGTCATCATTAGTGTCGTTAACCTCTAATAGATTACTTGGCTGTTGTTTTTGCGTCAGTAGATTTAATTGACGCTTTTTGGTCCTTGACAGCAGGCTGGTTGCTTTTGGAAGGCGCAGGAACCTTTTTTGCCGTTACCGTAATATCAACAGGTTTCGCAACCTCATACTTTTCAGCAGCCAATGCAGAAACTGCAAATAGCGATGCTAAAATAACAAATGTCTTTTTCATAATCGACCTCCTATGTAATATTAACGCACAACCAACAAAAACGTTTACAATCAAAAGCTAAGATTGGCTATTAGAATCATCTTTTCTAAATAGTCAATTTGCTTTAACAGCTCGTTAAATTTTTCATCAGCTGCACGACCCGAACTGCCCATAGTGCGGCGTTCGGCTACTTCTAACTTACTAACTTCGGTAGCAATCTTTTGTAGATTATTCCATAGTTTTGTAAGGTCTCTTCGCGTAGGTGCAGGGCACCCTTGAATCTTATATTGCAATTCAGAGTGTTTTTTATTCCAGCCAAAGTTTTCTAATCTGTCCATTTACCAATTGTAACAAAAGACAAAGGGCCCGTCAAGAGCCCTTTGTTTATATAGTTTAATTAAGATTATTTAGAACCAATAATCTCAAGTACTACACGACGATCCGGAGCAAGACAGCTAATTAGCTTCTTACCAACCTGACCTTTACAAGTATCACCAGTTACTGGATTGGCCTTGCCTTTGCCTTCTGCATAAACATTAGGTGTAGGAATGCCTTGGGCAACTAGATAATCTTGAACTGCATGAGCGCGGCGCTGTGATAGCTTCAAATTATAAGCATCACTACCGATGCGATCAGTATATCCTACAGCAACTACCATTTCAAGATTCATGCCTTTTGCCTGGGCAACAACTTGGTTAAGTGCTACCTTACCTTCTGGTTTAATTGTGGCCTTATCAAAGTCAAACAAGGTTTCGGCCTTGATCGATACTTTGGCGCTTACTGGTGCAGGCTTGACATATCCATCACAACCTTCAACAGTTGCATTTGCTGGAGTCCAATAACCTGTGTGCCAGCATAGTCCTGTGCCACTTCTAACGACCTGACCATTTGAGTCAGTTAAGTAACCCTGCGGCCCTTGTTGAGCAAAAGCCGCAGCGGTCACTGCTAGAAGAAGCGTAAGTAAATATCGCTTCATCCTAGCCTCCTATTAGAAGTTTGTACGCATACCCATACCATACGTGGTTGTCATCTGACCACCAGTTGGCATTAGGTTAGTACCAGTTTGGTATGGAGCCCATACACCATTGGCATTGTTCTTGTACTGAGTTAGCATACCATAAACTTGTGTACGCTTGCTCAAGTAGTAACCCCAACCTAGGTTCCACTGTGTACCACCATCTTGGCCAACGTTAAAGCCTGATGTGTCGCTAGTGCTGATATACGATGCACGTGGCTCGTTGTTACCAAAGCGATAGCTTGCACCAACGTAGATTTGGTTGTTGCTGCCCTTAGCTGCGCCTAGTTGGCTTTCACCGTTGGTGCCAAGGCTGTTGCGGTTGTAAGCAACTGCTGCCTTTAGACCTGGAAGACCTGTGTACTGTGCACCAACCATGTAGCTAGTATAACCGCTAAATGGAGTGTTTGATGAATATGCAGCACCTGTGCCATCAACACCACTAACAGTTGAGTTTAGCTTGGTTTGTTGGAAAGCGCCTGCAACGTTAACACCATAACCGGTCCAGCCTAGGTTCATTGATAGTGCGTTTTGACCTGCTAGAGTTGTTTGTGTGTTTACGCCAACTGTGTTGTCGGTTTGGTTGTTCATGCCATTGTTGTTTGACCCAGTGTAAGCGATAGAACCGTTAACACCGTATAGTGTTGGCATAGCATACTGTAGACCAGTTGCACGGACTGCGTTGTCTGCTTGGACATAGCCAGTACCGTTAACGTCAAACGGGCGATAGCCGATACGCTGCTTACCCATAGTGTTGATCAATACTGAGTCACTACGGTCGCCTGGGAATACGTCAAATGTTAGTAGTGATGCACGATAAGGTGTTGAAAAATAACCAGCTTGTACTGTACCGTACTTGCTGCCGTAACCAACGAACGAGTCACGCATTGAACCAAATAGGTTGCTGTTGCCATATGACGGACCTTGGTTGCTGCCGGTAACGTTGACATACGATTCTAGTTGGAACAATGCCTTGTTACCATTACCTAGATCTTCTGTGCCCTTAAAGCCAAGCAATGAATCATTTGACTTTAGGTTAAATGCGCCACCCTCTGTGCCGCCTGGTGCGCCAACGCCTTGTGTTACGTTAGTGCCTTGTGCTGACACATCAGCAGTACCATAGATGGTTACATTACTCTGTGCCACAGCAGCCGTAGAAAGGGCCGCAATCGATAGAGCTACTAGACTCTTCTTCATAAACTTCTCCTTAATTAAAGATAGTGTGTGTGATGCTTAGATTTTTTGGAAATTGACATTACAGAACGTAATGCCGAAGATGTGTTACATAGATTAATATATAGTCAGATTATATTGCCGAGCAAGAAGATCTGGCTTAAATTGGTAAAAAAGCCCTCCGAAGAGGGCTTTTACTATTTTGGGTAAAAAGGCATAGTTGCCCCCGACTCGCAGTTTCTTAGGCTGCTAGTGCAACACCGCCCTTAACTGTGTTACCAGTGAAGTTTAGTGCTGCAAAGTCAAATGCGTTTTCGTTTGCATTTATAAGTTTTTTGCTGATTACGTCAGTCAACTCTCGTGTTGCCGTCTCTACTATCTCGCCCTGTCGAAACCAGGTCACCCCCATTATAAAACACACTGAACCTACATCTTGTGTAGTGGCGCCATTACTGGTAATGCCATGTCCTGCAGAACACTCAATATGTTTTATGGTGGAGGTGGGCGGAATCGAACCGCCGTCCAGAACGCCTTCGCTTTGAAGGGATTACAACAATTCTTTAAATCTTAACCCTTACGGCGACGCATTGCTCGACGAGCTGCGGCTTTAGGGCTGTTATTTGGTGCTCGGTATCCCATAATTATTTCCTTTTCTTAAGACGTGTCTTAGGAGGCTTACGACCCTCTAACATACGTTTTGCATTTCGGCTAGCTACTGATGCTACACTTCTACGTTTGGACATAATGTATTCCTCCTGTATTGTTATTTAAGCATCTTTTTTAGAATTGTGCAAGAGTCGAGCATGTAAAATCATGTTTTCTGTGGTCAATTTGGTAATTGTCGCTAACATAATCAATCGATCTGCATCAGACATATCTTCTTTATCAAACATGTCCAACACGCTAGTTCCGATCATTCTCATTGCCTGCTCACTGCCTTGCTTAAACTGTGCCCAATCAATTGGGTCACCTTCTTCATGTGCAAACGCAATGTCGCACAATTCGTCTAAACTTATTTTAGCCATCCGATCCTCTTTCCTTGTGCTACTCGCTGTTCATGTTCTTCAACGCTTCCTGGAAAGCGCCAAGCCCAAACAGCAACAAGCATCATAAAAATTACTGTACTAACGATACCGATTGGTTTAACACCTCCGGTGTACATTAGTATTAAACTAAGACTCATCATTGCCAACATAAAATATTTCATTTTAGTTGGAAATACTCTCTTCTCACCCCAATTTCGTAAAAATGGGCCAAAAAGTTTGTGATTGTATATCCACTTGTGCATACGTTCGCTACCTTTGCTAAAACAATAAGCAGCGAATACAATAAATGGACTATAAGGAATTCCCGGAGTAATGACACCAATGTAGGCCATGCCCAGTGACAAAAATCCTAATATGTTCCACAAAATCTTTTTCATTAAACTACCTTAATGCTCGGACCAGCAGAACCGCTATAGGTAACAGGTTTGTCGTATTCAGCAGGAACTGACCATCCCCGACCTACATAAGCCACTGGCATTTCGCCTGCACCGGAAAAGTTGCTTAATTTTAAATTGTCGCCTTGGTTACCACCTAACACTGATATACTACCATTAGCTGGATTGTATCCTCTAAAGAATCCAATGTGTCCGCCGCCTTTTCTTGTAAAGATGATGATATCGTTGA
>JACCDW010757378.1_pt1 | contig 36951 bp, 35 predicted proteins | sample 7449781 | NCBI WGS metagenome assembly JACCDW01 (sample SAMN15323449, study PRJNA562643) | freshwater metagenome | isolation source: river surface water | place: USA:Blue River Watershed | collected 2017-08-18 | reverse complement strand
GTAAATTTTGAGATAGAAGTTGCAAACAAAAGATAAACGAAAATGCGAAAAGGACAGATTTGGTTTTGGGAGGTGATTCAATCATCATTTAACGGCGAAAATAAAGAATGAGTTTAGAATAAAAAAAACCACCTACGAAAACATAAGTGGTTGATTTTGTTTGTAGCGAAGGGGGGAATTGAACCCCCGACCTCAGGGTTATGAATCCTGCGCTCTAACCGCCTGAGCTACCTCGCTAAATTGAGTGCAAAAATAATTATAATTTGGTATTTTTCCAAATAAAATCGGAAGAAATCAACTTTCCTTATTTTTACTTCCCTAAAACCCTTTCAACAGATTCGAAAACTGTTTGAGGATCAATGTCTTCCATGCATGTAATGCCAGTTTTACATTGTCCCAAATAAAAACACTGACATGGTTTTGGCGGTTGTACAATTTCTCCTTTGTTAAATAAATCAAACTCGTGTGGATTGAAAATGTTGTTCATTAACACAATTTTCTTGCCCAACCCTAAGGTTAAATGCATTCCCATGGTCACTTGTGTTACAACCAAATCACACTGATCAATTAAATTGATGAATTTATTGAGAGGGAAATTTCCTAGGTATTCAGCACCACTTTTTTGTTGTATTTCTAAGTTGCGTTCATGCTCCTGAGCACCCCCTAAAAGTAGTGGGAAGTAGCCAGCTGATTGAATTTTTTTCACCAATTCAACCCATTTATCAATGCTCCACAATCTGGTGGTCCATCGATCACCACAGCCTGTGTTTAATCCAATGATTTTTTTGCTGTGATCTAAATTCCAAGCAAATCCTTTATCTGAATGATTGTCAAGTAAATAAGGTTCGTTTTCGTATTCAAGTCCGCAAAGTTCAAAAATCTCAGTACAGTAATTTTTAGTATTTGCCTGACTTACATCGTCAAACAAACCTGTGCTGAATTTATGGTTTGCCAGGTCATTCACTGGTTGCGAAGCACCGTCCTTCAAAATGTAACCAAATTTTTCTTTGGCATTGACCATTTTCAATAGTCCACTCGCTTCTTTTTCTTTATCGAGGTTAATGGCAATGTCCCAATCAGTATTTTGTACATAAAGTACCGCTTCAACGCTCAATTTATAAATTTCGTGGATTTCATTTTTTGGCAAAATGTCAGGAAAAAGCGTAATCCATGTAAATTTGGCAGAAGGATAAAGTTCTTTATATCGAGTAATTAAAGGCGTTGTTCGAATCACATCACCCATTGCACCCAATTTTATGATGAGTATTTTCTTTTCAATTTGTGTGTACGCAGGACAGTTTTCGCAGTGAAAGCCTTGTGTTTTATGGGGTTTGCAAGGAATATGTCCCAGAAAGTGAAGGCAATCGGATTTGTAAATCATGTTGCGAAAATAGTTTTTTTTATAAAAAACCTCACTATAGGTAACTTTTTGGGCACATTTTTTGTCTATATTAGTAGAGAAATTGAGAGAGTTGAAGTCGATATTTAAAAAAATAGCCTTTTTTACCATTTTATTCTTGGTGAATTATGCCAATGCTTCGCATTTGGTAGGTGGATTTTTGACTTATCGCTGGCTTGGTACCAATGGTTCTATCACTCAGTATCGCGTGAACCTATACGCTTACCGTGATTGTTCAAAAGACGGTACAAAAGATGAACGTTTGTTTGACGACAAAATTACACTTTGCGTCTACTACGAAAATAAATCTATCTACACTAGCTACTCTGTTAAAATTTTGAGTAGAAAGAAAGTAGATCCCGTTGGGAATACCTCTTGTCCTGAAGTTGCTTCTGCTTGCTTGGAACAAGGACTTTACGAAACAGTGATTTCATTGCCAGTTTCTTCTCAAGGGTTTTATTTGAAATACGAAAGATGTTGCAGAAATACTCAAAACAATCTTCAAGATCAAGGTGGTAGCGCATACCAAGGGCAAACGTATTTCGGATTTATCCCTTCAACCAAAATTCAAAATAGTTCCCCATATTTTCAGGATATTCCGGTTCCTTTTATCTGTAAAAATGATACCACAACAATCAGAAATAGGGCCATCGATCCAGATGGAGATTCCCTTTCCTACAAAATTGTGACCCCTTGGCAAGGTGCATCAATGACAAATCCAACAGTGGATATTTGTTATTCAACTATGTACAATTCGCCAAATGTAGATTATAATTCAGGTTATTCGGCAACAAAACCGTTTGGAAATAGTGGTATCGCTAAAATAGATGCGTTTAATGGTTTAACCACATACATGTCAAATCAGACGGGTCGTTTCGCTGTTGCAATTGAAGTGACAGAATGGCGTAACGGTGTTGCCATTTCTTCGGTTCGATTGGATTTACAAATTTTAGTCATCAATTGTAGTCCTAACAATAAACCTAAATTAAATTATCAAACTGGGAGTCGGTTCTGGACTGTTGAAGCCGGTGAGTCGTTTTGTTACGACGTTTCGGCGCTCGATTTAACCGATACTGGTCAAATTATTACCCTTCAAGCATATTCCGACATCATTGCGGGAACAAACGGATATTCATTTACAAAAGCCACCGTAAATCCGAGCAAAAATGCTGGAAAGAAAAAGGTGACCAGCAAGTTTTGTTGGAAGCCAGATTGCAACATCCCAACGAAAGACACTTTTAGAGTCACTTTTGAAGCCTTCGACAATGGTTGTCCTTCAAAATTTGTCAATGAAAACGTCATGATCAAGGTGAAGCCATTTGTCCCTACTGAAAAAATAAATGGTCCAAATACAGCTTGTCAAAATCAGCAAAATGTTAAATATAGTATTTTAAATTATGATACAGGACATCGATATTCATGGTCTGTGACCGGAGGATTGATTGTTGGTTCGAATACAAGTGCCACTGTAACAATCAATTGGGGAAATTCGAGTCAAGGAACCGTAAGATTGAATGTATCGAGTCGATGGGGTTGTGTTGGTCCTCCAATCGATTATAAAGTCTCATTAACTTTAGCACCTGCAAAGCCTAACATTACAGGGCCAGATACCATTTGTTACGAATCGGAAGTGATTTATGACATTGCGGGCGTTCCCAATGAAAAATATATTTGGAAAGTGAACGGAGGTGTGAATAATGGTCTTGTTGCTGGTAGTTTTGAGAAAATTAAAATTTATTGGACCACAAATACCAAAGGATTTTTATCGGTTTATGCCCAAAATGCTGCTGGATGTAATAGTCCCTCCGATACAGTTTACGTGGTAAAATCTCCTTCCGCTAAGCCAAAATTAGATGGGCCAATTTCAGTTTGTCCGAATAACAAAAATATTGAATACACAATTTCCAAATTAGATTGGAAAGCGAAATATACTTGGTTGATTTTTGGAGGGACAAAAATTGTTGCAAAAAATGACTCTCAGGCATTGGCTGATTGGGGTGCTTTGGGTAACGGTTTTGTACAAGTGACAATGACAGATAGATTTGGTTGTATCGATACCACGAGGTTAGCCATTAGGAAAACCCACGCGTTGATTGGTCAGCCACCAATTGGAGACACAAGTTTATGCGAATTCACTTCAAATGTACCTTACAGAATTAAAAAGGTGAGTGGTGAAGATTATACATGGACCATCAACGGTGGTAATTTGACCACAGCAAATACACTTACAAATGTGATTGCTAATTGGGGTGCTGCAGGCAACGGTTGGATAGGCGTTCAATCTCGCGCCTATGATTCGATCTCAAAATTGCCTTGTTTGAGTCCTGTACATCAATTAATTGTGGTGAAACATCCTATTCCGACACAGCAGTTATTTAAAGTTCCGGTTCAACCTGAGATATGTCAGAACATTGGTAGGCTTGATTTATTTGCATGGACAATTGACAATGGTGATTCCATTGAATTGATTGTTTCGGGAATGAATTATAACGTAAGAACAAATTCAATTGCCGGAGGATTGGTTACAAAAACAGTTTCTGTTGATATAAACACATTTGGAAGTTTTGATTTTAAAGCACGTCAAATTTCGAAATGGGGTTGTGTTGGGCCTTGGTTTAATACTAAAGTTATTGTAAATCCAAAACCGTTGTATACCCCATTATTGGGTGATAGCGTCATTTGTTTTCCTAATTTGAATGGATATGTGTATCAAATCAATGGAAAATTAACGAGTACATATTCATGGGTTTTAATTGGAGGGAAATTTTCTACAAATCCAGGTACAGGTAATTTAGGAATCGTAGATTGGGATTCTTTGGCTCCGTTGAAACAAATAAAAGTTGTTGAAATTTCAGACAAGGGATGTTTAGGAGATACTCTAGTAAAGACTATTTTTTACGATAATCCTAAGATTATTAGTAAATGGGTTACCGTTTCACCACCACCATTAAAAGATGCACAAAACGTAGTGCAATATGAACTTTTAAATGCTCCTAGAAATCAGAGGAATTTAATTGTGCAAAGAAGACAATTTGGATTGAATGAGTTTTGGGATATAGGCATAACGCCTTCTAACGACACTTTGTACAACGATAATGGTCCATCTGCGGATGTTTATGCTTACGATTATCGTTTGGTAACTATCAATGAATGTGGTGATTCTGTTTACAGCAATATCAATACATCCATTTTATTGACAGGTAACAAAATTGGTCCTTTATCAATGGCATTTACCTTTTCACCATATTTAGGGTGGAACAATGGTGTGGAACGTTACGAATTATACCGTCAATTGGAAGATAAAACGGGTTATGTTTTATACAATACATATCCAAATCCTACCAAAGATAGCTTTGGAAACGGTACCGATCACTATGGTCAACGGTACAGAATAAAAGCCTATGAATTGAATGGAGATAGAATTTCGTGGAGTAATGATATCGTAATGTATTATGAACCGATTATTTTCGTTCCAAATGCATTTACTCCAGATGCGAATGGTCGAAATGAAATTTTCAAGCCTGAATGTTCTGGTGGTAAAGAGTATAAAATGACAATTTTCACCCGTTGGGGAGAGAAAATTTTCGAAACTTCTCAGTTAGATGCGGGGTGGGATGGAACCTACAATGGAAAAATTGCCCAAGACGGGGTCTATGTGTATTTTGTTGAATTTAAAGATTACAAAGATAAAATTTATCAATTGAACGGAACTTTACACTTATTACGTTAAAAATAATTATAATTGAAACAAATAAACAAAAACAAATAAAAATATGTCTAGTCCATTATTTTCCGAAAAAGTATTCGACAGTGCACGTAGCACGTCTTATGAAGGATCAATGACCGTAAGTGGTACCATTAACAAGTCGATTTTATTATTCGCAACATTGTTGGTTCCTGCTATTTGGGTGTGGAATAAAATGTCGGGTGTTGCCGAAATGGCAGCCGAGGATCGCATGAGCTATGCAATTAACAATGGTGTTCAGGGTTATATGATTGGAGGATTGATCATTGGTTTTATATCTATTTTAATCATGATGTTTAAAAAATCTTGGTCTCCATATTTAGCGCCTATTTATGCAGCTGCTGAAGGTGTTTTGTTGGGTTCAATTTCAATGTTCTTTGAATTAATGTATCCTGGAATCGTGATTCAAGCTGTTGGTATTACATTATTGATTTTCGCAATTATGTTGTTGGCTTATAGAAGTGGCTTATTAAGAGCAACTCCTATGTTTACTAAAGTATTGATGTTTGCAACAATGGGTGTAGGCGCATTTTACTTAATTATGATGGTGATGAACCTTTTTGGTGCACATTCATTGTCTAATTTTTATGCGGGAAGCTCTATGTTGTCAATTGGTATTTCAGCAGTTGTTGCAGGGATTGCAGCCTTCAATTTGATCTTAGATTTCACTTTCATTGAACAGCAAGCTGAGCAAGGTGCTCCAAAGTATATGGAATGGTTTGCAAGTGTTGGCTTATTGGCAACATTAATTTGGTTGTATTTAGAAATCTTGAGATTGCTGGCAAAATTGCAAAGCAGAGATTAATTGAAAAATAATTTGAATAGAAATGAAAAAGGTGCGAAAATATTCGCACCTTTTTTTTGTGAATTCTGCAACTCCGTTAGTCTTCGTCGTAGAGTAATTCCAATCTTGCACTTTGAAGTTCCGCTAAACTGTGTTGATCTTTGATTTCCTGGGCAATTTTAATTCCAGTCTCAAAGGTTGTCATGGCTTCAGTTTTTTGTCCAATTTCAATTTGAGTTTTCCCTAAATGATAATATGTCCCTACATAATTTGGAAATTTATCGACCAATTCTTGATACTTTTCTAAAGCCAATTCCTTATTTCCAGCTTTGTTATGTTCTTGAGCGATTGCGTAATGCAAAAAAGGATCATTGGGAGTGTCCTTCAGAAATTCGATTAATTGTTCAATTCTACTCATTTTAAATGATATGTAAAGCTTAGAAATGTAGTTGGTGATGGATTTAAGCGTGCCGACAAACTTTGGTTGATATCGAATTTGTAAAAATGGGCATCAACAGTAGCATCGATAACTTGTAGTACATAAACAACAGTAACGGCGATAATTGAAACATCACGATTGATACGATAGCCATCTCTCTGAGCGGTTAAAATTCTCGAAGGAGTTAACCCTCGGGCATACATATTTCGGAAAGTATCATTCATTTCATTGAGTGAGTTTTGATTTTCGATCAAAGAATAAATTGAGAACCCTAATCCGGCATATACAATTGGAGCTTTCCAATATTTGTGATTGTAGATTTGGCCTGCTCCGGGCAAGGCCAAGGCTAAGATTGTAGCCGTACGTGGCGAATGTGTTGGAGTTAGAGCTTTTGCCAAAGTGTCTTTCTTCGCAGAATCTGCAAAGAAAGCACTTTGGAATGCTCTTGCGTTTATTGCATAGGAAAATACAAAAACTATAAATAAAATGATTTTTTTAAACTTCATTAATCCTCAATGAGATTCAATATACGTTCAAGGTCTTCTTTATTTTTATAGGAAATGATAATTTTACCTTTTCCTTTACTTCCAGCTTTTAAATGTACTGCAGCATTTAATTTTTTATAAAATGCTTCTGTAATTCTGTCAATTTCAGGATCCCAATCAGTTCCTGTAATTGCAAAACTATCGGTAGGACTTGCTTTTTTTGCTTTAACCAAACCTTCAACATCACGAACACTTAAATTGTTCTCAACTATTTGAGAATACAATTCTAGTTGGTGGTTGAGGTTATCCATATTGATCATTGCTCTTGCATGACCCATACTCACTTTACCTTGTTTAATTCCAAGTTGAATTTCTTCAGGTAAACGCAATAATCTCAAGTAGTTATTTACGGTAGTTCTATCTTTTCCAACACGCTCGCCTAATGCATCTTGGTTCAAGCTACATTCTTCAATGAGTCTTTTATAACTCATAGCAACGTCAATTGCATTTAAATCGCTACGTTGAATGTTTTCAATCAATGCCATTTCGAGCATATCTTGATCATTCGCGGTTCTAACAAATGCAGGAATTTGAGTTAATCCAGCGAGTATAGATGCACGGGTTCTTCTTTCGCCAGAAATAAGTTGATACTTATCATAACCCATTTTACGCACGGTAATTGGCTGTATAACCCCGTGGATGTCAATTGATTGTTTCAGTTCATCTAAAGCAATGGCGTCAAACTCCGTTCTTGGCTGAAACGGGTTTGCTTCAATATCGGCAAGTGAAATTAAAGCAACAGACCCAATTGCATTGCTTTCACCTGAAACCTGTGAATCTTGGTCCGCATTTTCTAAAAGTGCACTTAATCCTCTTCCTAATCCTGTTTTTCTTTTTGTAATTTGTGTCATGCCAATACGTTTTCTTCTGATGGTTTAATTAAACCGTTTTTTACTAAAATCTCTTTTGCTAAATTTAAATAGTTGATTGAACCTTTGCTATCTGCATCGTGATAAATCACCGGCATTCCAAAGCTAGGGGCTTCACCAAGTTTGGTGTTTCTCTGAACAATACTATCAAATACAATATCTTGGAAATGGGTTTTAACATCTTCAACAACCTGGTTACATAAGCGTAAACGGCTATCGTACATGGTGAGTAAAATTCCCTCAATTTCCAATTGCTTGTTTAAATGGTTTTGAATAATCTTAATGGTATTCAGCAACTTCCCAAGTCCCTCCAATGCAAAATATTCACATTGAACAGGAATCACAACGCTATCTGCTGCAACCAACGCGTTTGTGGTAATTAAACCCAAAGAAGGAGAACAATCGATAATGATAAAATCGTACTGATTTTTGATTGATTTCAACACGCCATCCATCATTCTTTCTCTATTTGGCATTTCTAAAAGTTCAATTTCAGCACCAACCAAGTCGATATTCGATGGCATTAAATCTAAGTATGGAGTTTCTGTAGAAACAATTACATCTGTAGGTTTAATGTCTTGAACCAAACATTCATATAAACCAAATTTTACATTTTTGGGATTAAAACCAACACCAGAAGAAGCATTTGCTTGCGGATCTGCATCAACTAGAAGTGTTTTAAATTCAAGTACAGCCAAACTTGCTGCAAGATTGATGGCCGTTGTTGTTTTACCAACACCACCTTTTTGGTTTGCTATCGCGATTATTTTTCCCATTTGATTTATATACTTTGTTTTTCGCCAATTGGCATTAAGATTAATTCTATTCCTGCTTTTGAAAAAGCATCAATTGCATTTTGATGATCAATCACAATATATCCAAATGTATCGTAATGAACACCAATCACTTTTTTTACATTGAGTAATTTTGCACACTCAATTGCATCTTCAACATCCATTGTGAAATTGCCACCTATTGGTAAAATTGCAAAATCTAACTGGCGTTTTTTACCTATCATCTGCATATCGCTGAAGAACGATGTATCGCCAGCATAATAAAAATGACAATTTTCGGCGGTAATTGTAAATCCTCCTGCAACGCCACCATAAGTTCCATCTTCAAAACTACTTGAATGAATGGCATGTGTCATTTTAATTTCAATTCCATCGAAGACTCTTGCACCACCTATATTCATTGGATGAATGCTGTTAGCACCTTTTGATTGCAAATAACTACATACTTCATAAACCCCAATACACGTTGCACCACTTTGCTTTGAAATTTCTACTGCATCGGCAGTGTGATCAGAGTGAGCATGCGACAATAATATATAATGTGGATTGATTGAGGACAGATCTATGTGACTCGCCAAAGCGTTTTCTCGGATGAATGGATCAAATAGCATATTTTTGCCATTACATTCAATTTCAAAACAAGCGTGTCCGTAGTAAGTAATCTGAGTCATCGTATTCGTATGAAAAGCAAATTTATCTCTTCTAGGGCTTACATTGCTATTTTTACCCTGTTCGTTTTATTCACGTTTTTCGAGTTAATATGTTGTCAAAATGTGGATAATATTTATAACCCCTATGTCTTTCAATACAATGAGGATGTTTCGGTCAATACCTTAGATCCTGCATACATTAAATCACAATCGGAAATTTGGATTGGGTCGCAGATTTATGAGGGACTTGTGGGCCTTGATTCACAGCAAAATCCGATTCCTGCCCTTTCAAAACAGTGGGAAATTTCGAAAAATGGAAATGTGTATAAGTTTGTGCTTAACTCTCAAGCACAATTTATGTCAACCGATGTAACACAATGGGGCAACACCACTGTGCATGCCCAAAGACTTACTGTAAACGACGTTTTATACAGCTTTTACAGAATATTGAATCCTGCAACAGCATCTCCCGGTGCTTGGATTTTTTCAGATAAAGTCAATGTCCCTCAAAATTTTGACTTTCAACATTGGGAAAAAGCATCATTATCCGATTCGGCTCCTTTTAAAAAGGTAAATGATTCAACATTGTCGATAACTTTAAAATCTCCATTCCCTGCATTTTTGTCAATTTTGGCTACAAATTATGCATGGATCGTTCCTCAATCATCGGAAAAATTTGAAAACGGCAAGTTGGGCAGATCACCCATTGGAACTGGCCCTTTTTATCTCAAAAAATGGGAAGAAGATGTTCGCATGGTCTTGCTCAAAAATCCAAATTATCATGTATTCGAAGGAAAAAACAGATTACCATATCTTCATGCGGTGAATGTAGATTTCGTGAAAAATAAACAAACGGCATTCATGCAATTTGTAGCTAAGAAATATGACTTTTTCAATGGAATTGACGGCTCATTCAAAGATGACTTATTAAGTAAAGATGGGCAGTTAAAAGCCAAATACAAAGGCAAAATTAATGCGCTCATTACGCCATTCTTAAATACTGAATATATTGGATTTTATTTGGGAGATAGTTTAGATGGAAAACCAAATCCATTTAAAGACAAGAACTTAAGGAAAGCTTTGCAATGGTCGGTAGATCGTAAATCATTGGTGAAATATTTGAGAAATGGGTTAGGGGTTGAAGGCAACGGTGGTTTTGTACCGCCAGCATTAACTCAACAAAATATAAACGGTAAAGAAATGTACCAATTGGATGTTGCAAAGGCATTTTTGAAAAAATCCGCATATTTTAACGCCAAAAATAAATTTGCGCCATTGAAAATTACAGTCACTTCTGACTATTTAGATATGGCCGTATTTCTACAGCAAAGTTGGGCACAAATTGGAATTCCTGTGGCAGTTGATTTACAAACCGGTGGAATGCTTCGTCAACTAAGAAATCAAGGTAAACTTGGAATGTTTAGAGGCTCTTGGATTGCAGATTATCCAGATGCCGAAAACTATTTATCGTGTTTCTACACAAATTATTTTAGTCCCAATGGACCAAATTATACTCATTATACATCTTCTCTTTACGATCAACTCTTTGCAAAAATTGCTTTCGGAACCTATAGTTCACCACAAGACCGATTGGTTGATATTGTTAAAGCCAACGATTTAATTACTGAAGAAGCTCCAGTTTTAATTATGTATTACGATAAGAGTTTGAGGTTGATGCATCCTCATGTGAAAGGATTGCAAAATGATGCTGGTAATCGATTAGACTTAAAAAGAGTTCAGAAGAAAATTAAAAACTAGCTTTGAAGAAAGCATCCAACTCAGGATTTTCTTTTCTTGCAGACAACAATTCGTGATTGCTGCCTTCCCACCATTTTTGACCCTTAAACATGAAAATAATGTGTTCGCCAATATCGATCACTGTTTTCATGTCGTGACTATTGATAACCGTGGTTATATTAAATTCTTGGGTAATGTCGAGGAGTAATTTATCGATGACCCTACTTGTGAGAGGATCTAATCCTGAATTTGGTTCATCGCAAAACAAATAATTAATTTCTAGGGCAATGGCTCTTGCAATACCCACACGTTTTTTCATACCGCCGCTTATTTCGGCAGGATATTTATTGTTCACATTGACCAATTGAACTTTCTCTAGACAAAAATTCACACGTTCTAGTCGTTCTTCTGGCGTGAATTTTGAAAACATTCTAAGAGGGAATTCGATATTCTCTTGAACGGTGAGTGAATCAAATAAGGCAGTGTTTTGAAACAACATTCCAATTTCACGGCGTAAATTTTGTTTTTTGTGGTATTCAAGACTAATAAAATCTTGATTGCCATAAAGTATTTTTCCGTTTTCTGGGGTTAATAAACCCACCATGCATTTGATTAGCACACTTTTACCACCACCCGAAGCTCCAATGACTAAATTGGCAACACCTGGTTTGAATTCGGCATTGATATTGTCGAGAACATGTTTGTCATCGAACCATTTATTCAAGTTTTTAATGGTAATCATAAATTACGATTTTAAGAATAATTGAGCGATAACAAGATCAAAAAACAGGATGAAAATACAAATTTTAGTGACCGCTTTGGTTCCGGCTTCACCCACTTCTAGGGCTCCACCTGTGGTGTAATAACCTTGGAAAGCACTTAAACTTGTGATGATAAAAGCAAAAATCACCGATTTTGTGAGCATGACCTTTAAATAGAGTGGTTTAAACACCAATCTAGCGCCTTGAATCAAATCTGATGACGTGAGTGTAGTTGTCATTTTACAAGCCAAATATCCCCCAAATAACAATAGGAAATTTGCCACAATGATGAGGCAAGGAATCATGATAATGCCTGCAATGATTTTAGGCAATGTTACAAAATTCGCTGAATTGATACCCATCACTTCATAGGCATCAATTTGTTCTGAAACTTTCATGTTGCCAATTTCTGAAGCAATGTTTGCCCCAATTTTACCAGCTAAAACCAAACACGTTACAGTTGGCGCCAATTCTAATAGTGAACTAGTTCCTACAACGGCACCAATGACAAATTTGGGCATCAATTGAGTTGGAAATAAATCACTAGGCGAAAGCAATTGACTTGCAGTTTGGATGGTGGTTACAGCACCGGTGAAAAAAGCAATCAGAATTACAATCAAGAGAGAATCAATACCAATGAGGTACATTTCTCTGAAAGTTGTTTTCCAAAACACCTTGCTTTTTTCGGGCTTACGAAGCACAAACTTCATAAACAGTGTAAACCTGCCTATTTCTGATAATAAATTCATTGATTGTGTAAAATTAAATTAAAAAAATGGGTTTCTGTAGAAGTGTTAACTAATTTTACTCCAAATTGTACGATTTGGGGTTTTTGAGAGTTCATTTCTAATGGGTAAACTTTCAGGTTGCATGAGCATTTCATCGTATTCAAGCCACAAAATTGCCTCGTTTCTTGCAGCAATTAATATGCTCTCATCAGACCGAATGTCGGCAAGTTTTAAATCCAAAACTCCACTTTGTTTTGTTCCATCCAATTCGCCTGGACCACGCAATTCTAAATCTACCTTTGCAATTTCAAATCCATCGTTGGTTTTTACCATTGTGCCTATTCTTTTTCTTCCATTTTCCGACAATTTAGCGCCAGAAACTAAAATACAATAACTCTGTTCGGCACCTCTACCAACGCGGCCTCTTAATTGATGCAATTGTGCAAGTCCAAATCTTTCAGCGTTTTCTATCACCATCACAGATGCATTTGGCACATTCACACCGACCTCAATAACAGTTGTAGCCACCATAATGTTGGTTTGTCCAAGTTTGAATTTCTTCATTTCCGATTCTTTATCGGCAGGTTTCATTTTTCCATGTATGAAACTGTATTTGTATTCGGGAGTAGGGAGGTAATCGCAAACCATATCGTATCCCGACATCAAGCTTTTTAAAGCCAATTTTTCAGAATCTTCGATGAGTGGAAATACATAGTAAACTTGTCTTCCTTTGGCAATTTCATCCCTCAAAAAATCCATGAATAAAGGACGCGTGCTTTCATGTCTATGAACCGTTACAATTGGTTTTCTGCCCGCAGGCAATTCGTCAATGACACTCACATCCAAATCTCCATAAACGGTCATTGCAAGTGTTCTTGGTATGGGAGTGGCGGTCATGACTAAAACATGAGGCACCACTTGTCCTTTTTTCCAAAGTCTTGCCCTTTGAGCCACACCAAAACGATGTTGTTCATCGATCACCACAAATCCGAGTTTTTGGAATGCTACATCTTCTTCAAGAAGGGCATGCGTGCCAACAAGAATATCAATTTCACCTGCGGCTAATTTTCTGAGAATTTCAGTTCTATTTTTTTTTGTTGTAGATCCTGTTAACAGAGCCACATTTACATTCATATTTTCCATCCATTCGGTGATGGAAATACCGTGTTGAATGGCCAAAATTTCTGTTGGTGCCATAATACATGCTTGGTGTCCATTATCGAGGCACAATAACATGCTCAACATTGCCACCATTGTTTTACCTGAACCAACATCTCCTTGAAGCAAACGATTCATTTGTTTGCCGGTTTTAACATCCATTCGAATTTCTTTTAACACTCTTTTTTGAGCATTCGTTAATTCAAAAGGCATGTAATTGTTGTAATATGTGTTGAAATGTTCTCCAACATGTTCAAAAACCAACCCGCGGATGACTCTGTTTCGATTGCCCTTGAGTTGTAAATGTCTCAGTTGGAGGTAAAAGAGCTCATCGAATTTTAACCTTCTTTTTGCTTCTTCCAATCTTTGTAGATTTGGAGGGAAGTGTAAGTCGGCCAACGCCTGGGTTCTGGAAACAAACTTGAATTTATGAATGACAGAGGCTGGTAAACATTCAGGAACTTGAAAAAACGGTTGTGTCACAACTTGCTTGGTCAACTGATTCAACAGTTTATTTTCAATTTTCTTACGTTTAAGTCCTTCTGTTAAAGGATAAACAGGTGTCAATCCGAGTGCTGACGGATTAAAATCAGACGTAAGGGCTTCCAATTCGGGGTGAGCCATATTGATACGGCCTTTAAAGTTGGAAACTTTACCATGAATGAGAAATTGAATGCCGGGTTTTAGGTATTTCTCGATGTAGGAAATGGATTTGAACCAAACGAGTTCAATTTCTCCTGAATGGTCTCTGAACGTGGCTGTAAATCGGCGTCCTGGTCCTTGTCCTACAATGCCCTGCGGGAAAATTTGGCCTTTTAGTTGCACATAAACATCTTCTTGACGTTGAATTTCGGCAACTGTATAAATTTTAGATCTATCTTCATGTCTAAAAGGGTAGTGGCTCATAAGATCACCCACAGTAAAAATACCCAATTCACTTTTTAAAGCTTCGGCCTTTAAGGGGCCAACTCCCTTTAAAAATTCAATTTTGGTATCGAGAAGTTGCGACATGAATGAATAAAGGTACGAATATAATGAAAAGGCCAATAAAATAAATTTGCCAACTCAACACTTCGGGGTTAATTTTGCCGAATGCTTTCAGGAAAAACCGCATTGATTACTGGTGCTTCTCGAGGAATCGGGAAAGGCATCGCTGAAGTTTTTGCAAAAAATGGCTGTAACATTGCCTTTACATTTGCTTCATCTGTTGAAAAAGCTCGTGCTTTTGAAGCAGAATTGGCTGCTCAATATGGTGTAAAAGTTAAAGGTTATCAAAGTAATGCTGGCGATTTCGCACAAAGCGAAAGTTTGGCAACAGAAGTGATTGCTGAATTCGGAAAAGTTGATATTTTAATTAACAATGCCGGCATCACAAGAGATACGTTAATGCTTAGAATGACTGAAAATCAATGGGATGAAGTTATGGAAACCAACTTAAAAAGTGCTTTTAACTTAACCAAAGCATTTTTAAAGCATTTCTTAGGAAACAGAGCTGGTTCTATTATCAATATGTCGAGCGTTGTAGGTGTTACTGGAAATGCTGGTCAAGCAAATTATGCAGCTTCAAAAGCCGGTTTAATTGGATTCACCAAAAGTATTGCCAAAGAATTGGGTTCGCGAAACATCCGTTGCAATGCCATTGCTCCAGGATTTATTGAAACCGAAATGACAGAAACATTGGATGAAAACGTTAAAAAAGGATGGATGGAAACCATTCCATTAAAACGTGGAGGCACTCCTGAAGACGTAGCAAATGCTTGCGTTTTCTTGGCATCTGATATGAGTACATACATTACGGGACAAACTTTATCGGTTTGTGGCGGAATGTTGATGTAATGTCGATGAATCTTCTATCATAATCTATCATTCTTAATTAACTTTGTAGCATGGCACTTGACCAAGTAGATGTAGACGAGATTTATCCAGATGAAAAAAATATGGGTTTTTTCGATCACATCGATGAACTCCGTAAACATTTGGTAAGAATTGCTTATGCCGTTTTAATTTCTACTTGTATCGCTTTTTATTATGTAGAAAAAATCTTCGATGCAATTATTTTAGCCCCATTTAAAAACGATTTTTGGGGATATAGATTCTTTTGTAAAGCAGGACATGCCATATTGGGTAACAATTCTTTGTGTTGGCAAGCACCTGAGCTTTCAATGCAGAGTCAACAAATTCAAGGACAATTTGTGAGCGCATTCAAAATTGCGTTTGTATTAGGATTTGTGCTAGCTTTTCCGTATATTATTTATCAGTTATGGTCGTTTGTGCGACCTGCATTAAGTTCAAAAGAAGTAAAACGCACTCGTAGAAGCCTTTTTGTGGTTTCATTATTGTTTTTTACGGGTGTTTTATTTGCATATTACTTTTTAGTGCCCGTAGCAACCAACTTTTTGTTGGGGTATAAATTGAATGAAAATATTCAGAATATCATCACAATTTCAAGCGTTACAGGGTTTGTAACATTTATGAGTTTGGCCACTGGATTGGTTTTTGAATTGCCAGTGCTCATCTATATTTTAGCAACAATTGGGTTGGTAAATGCTGCATTTTTGAAGAAATATTGGCGTTATGCGGCAGTGATTATTTTTATCATTGCGGGTATTGCCACTCCTTCGCCAGATATCTTTAGCCAATTGCTTTTAGGAATGCCATTGATGTTTTTGTATGTTGTTGGGATTTACATTGCCAAAAGAGTTGAAAAACGTAAATTAAAAGAAGAAAATGAATAATATTAAGTTAGCTGTAGGTTCTGACCATGCTGGATTCGACCTTAAAAAAGATCTATTGGTTTATTTGTCTGAAAAAGGATATACCGTTGAAGACATGGGTCCAAATTCGGCCGACAGCGTTGACTACCCAGACTTTGCACATAAAGTTGCTTCAAGTGTAGAAACCAAAACATGTGATTTGGGTATCCTTATTTGTGGCAGTGGCAATGGTGTTTGCATTACAGCTAACAAACATCACGGAGTTCGTGCTGCATTGGCTTGGGAACCAGAATTGGCTTCTTTAGCGCGTCAACACAACAATGCCAATGTTATTTGTTTACCTGCGCGATTTGTGAGTCAAGAAAAGGCCTTTCAAATTGTTGACGCATACCTCGATAGTGCTTTTGAAGGTGGTCGTCACGAAAATCGTGTGAATAAAATCGAAACAGCATAATTTGCCATGGAAGCCGATGAACTAAGCAGCGTGAAAATGCTTGGTCTGAAACTGCCAACAGATCCACGCTGGGTAAATATTGCCCAAAAATCAATTCGTGATATTCTCATAGACCATGCTTTTTGCGAGCAAAAAGCAGCTACAAATGGAATTTCGCTCATCGTTCGTTATCCCGATAAAGAAAAACTTGTTCAAGAAGTTACCCCTTTGGTAGCTGAAGAGTGGGGACATTTTCGCCGTGTACTTAAAGAACTCGAAAAAAGAGGATTTAAATTAGGTCGTACTAGAAAAGATCAATACGTCATTCAGTTAATGGCCAAGCAGAAAAAAGGTGATTTTGGCTTGCAACTACTCGAACAATTGCTCATTTGTGCATTAATTGAGGCTAGAAGTTGTGAGCGTTTTCGATTGCTGAGTTTGTATTGTGCTGAAGAAGAACTGAGGAAATTTTACCACGAATTCATGGTGTCAGAAGCTGGTCATTACCGCATGTTTATTGATCTTGCAAAAACTTATTACCCCGAAGATGTTGTTAAAAATCGCTGGGAAGAATGGTTGGAAATGGAAGCCGAAATTCTCCAAGGATTAGAACTTCGCGGTGATAGAGTCCATTAAATTGCATTTCCGTTTTTTGTCCTATCTTTGAAGTATGGATCAAATTATCGCTTATTTTAGTGGTTTATCGCCAATGATGCAAGGACTTCTGGGTTCTTCATTCACATGGTTCGTAACCGCAATGGGAGCTGCGGTGGTATTTTTCATTAAAGATGTAAAAAAAGGATTCATGGACACCTTGTTGGGATTTACCGCTGGTGTAATGCTGGCTGCAAGTTTCTGGAGTCTTTTAAATCCTGCAATTGAAATGGCGCATGCCACTTGGAGTCATCAATGGGCTTGGGTGCCTGTTGCAATTGGCTTTTTGGGCGGTGCAGTATTTTTGTTTTCTTTAGATCAATGGTTGCCGCATTTGCATTTAAATGAACCTATTGAAAAGTCGGAAGGTGTTAAAACAAATTGGAACCGAACCGTTCTATTGGTGTTGGCAATAACATTGCATAATATTCCTGAGGGACTTGCCGTAGGGGTGGCATTTGGCGCAGTTGCCGAAGGCATACCAGGTGCAGACCTTGCAGGGGCCATTGCGCTCACAATTGGTATCGGAATTCAAGACTTCCCCGAAGGATTAGCAGTTTCTTTGCCGCTTCGCAGGTTTGGAATGTCAAGAACTAAGTCATTTTTATACGGACAACTTAGTGGTATTGTTGAGCCAATTGCAGCAGTTGCCGGTGTGGCTTTGGTGATGATTGCTCAAAGTGTTTTACCTTATGCTTTGGCATTTGCTGCGGGTGCCATGATTTATGTGGTTGTTGAAGAAGTAATTCCAGAATCACAAAGCAATGGTCACAATGATAAAGCCACTTTAGGACTCATGTTTGGGTTTGTGATTATGATGGCTTTAGATGTGGGACTTGGGTAAGAATTTGCATTTATCATTGCAATTTCGTATCTTGTAGTGCCTTTTTTGCATGTCGAATCATAAAATCTTTAAACCTACAAACAACTCGGTTGATTTTCTATTTCATCCAAAATCATTTGCTATTTTAGGGTTAGACCAAGATTTATTGTCGCAGTTTCAAACAAAATCTCGTTGGGATATTGATTCTCGGCTCGACATGGCTCACGACCATAAATTACTGTTTCCACCAGATTTAGATGCCAAAAAGTTTCTATTGACTGAAACAAATACCGAATCTTACTGGTCTTATCATTACCCCAAGTTTAATTTCATTGAAAAACAACAACGCGAAGACATTATTGCCAAAACTTTAAATGGTTTTGACCTTGAAATGGCCTCGAAATTATTGTTAGAGCAACTGAAAATAGAAGATGAAAATCATATTTACGTGTTGTATTTTGATCGATTTGGACATGCTTTTGTAGCTCAATTAGCACTCGAAACCACATTGAATAGCATCATTGAATTGTTGTTGAATGTTGCGTATTCAGGTGGGTTTTACGAAGAATGGGTTGATCCTACAGATTATGTTCGACCAAATATTGTATACCATCATTTAGAATCTCCTTGGGATCATACTGGTGAGGATTTAAAACCTAAGGAACCCGATTTGAATCATGAAACGAGTCATGACGATATCAATACAGTTCAGCATGTTCAGGAAAATATACCACATTATTACAAATCGGCATCTGAAGATGCGTATTACAAAAATCAAGAACTTTCTAGAGGTAAATTTCTTCAGTTTCGAAATTCAATTTTACAAAAATCTGACGATCCGGATGTGATTTTAATGCTAAAAACCATTGAGATTACCGAATCACAAGTGGGTTTTTTTAAAATACTGAATTTATTGTTTCAGAGTGTTGCCTCTAAACATCCAGATATTGCGAGGGCACTCAATCCATTATTGGCCGATTTTGCAGTGTTAGAGCACCAAGGAATCAGTCGGATTCATGTATACAAATTTGCGAATAAAATAGAATTTTTAGATTACAATGTGACCCTTGATTTTAAACCTCTCGATATGTCGATTTATCGTTTATACATGACACATCCTGAAGGGATATTATTCAAAAATAGAGCCAACTATAAGCGAGAAGTTGTTGGGTATTATTTAGCTTGTTCAAACAGATCGAATGAATTAGACTTAACCGATCGTATAGAAAAGATGTTTACTTTAAGTGAAGACCGCGCGCCTTTAGATCAAGCGATTTCAAGAATTAACGCGGCCTTCAAGAAAAAATTCGCCCCAGAAATTGCTTATCAATATATGATTACGGGAACCCGGGGCGAAAGTTATGGCATTCAATTAAATAGGGAATTTGTTGAACTTATTTAAGACTGTCATCAAATTCTTTCATCCAGTCATTTAATCTAACTCGTGTTAATGCGTAATATGCATGAGTCACGTTTTTCATTCCAGTGTCGGATTTTACAAAAGATGCAGATTCTGTGATATTAATCTTTTTGGCAGCTTTTTCTACATCGTGTTCTGTTCCAAAATATTGAAAAATCCAATTTTTCTCTTTGAGTCGGTTGATGAGCCTCGCTATTTCTGGATGTGTGAATTCACGACTTGAATTTTCTTCGCCATCGGTAATGATTGTAACATTCACAAGTTGGTTGCCTTTCATTTCAGGGGTATTTAAAAATCTTTCAAGTTCTAAAAGTGAAGTACCAAGAGCATCATACAATGGTGTTCCACCTGCTGGGTTATACCTAAATGGAGGGAAGTCTGTAGAAGATACCAATGTTGGAGGGATTCTTTCTGTAATGGTAATGTCGCCGAAACTCCATAAGTTAATGTATTGCTCTAATCCTGGGTATTCATTTCTGTCGGCATATATTTGACTGACAATGGTATGGTATGTTTCAATTGTTGATGAACGCATATTTACCATCGAGCCGCTTTCGTCAATAATGAGCATGTGGATGGATTTGTTTTTTTGTTCAGCAGCAGCGGTGGCGGTGTTGCTTTTTGGATTGTTTAAGTTGAATCTAATTTTTTTCATACGTCATAAATAAGTTGAAACAAATTTGGACTAATTTGAAATTGAGAAATTAAAATCGTCAATCTTGACAAAATGCAACAAGTGTAAAAATTATTTTGCAGGCATTGTCCCTCAAAAAAAAAAGCCTACCTCATGAAGAGATAGGCTTTTATTTGTATTAACTGATTGATATTAATAGAAATACTCTTCGTTTTTTTGAAAGTTACCCATGTTGAAATAATAAGTGAAACCTAATTGTAGATTTCCACCTCTAAAATTCACAGGGAAAGATTTTGAATAGAATTCGCCCGTTTGCACTTGCATTTCGTGAGAAACGGCAAAAGATTGCTGGTAGGTAAGGTTAAATTCGTAACGGTTGCCACTTTCAGTACTTCCGCCCATAGCAAACCCTAAATAGAAAAGAGGGTAAATTTTATTTATTTGTTTTTGAACAATTCTATAATCTGTTTTTGTATCAACATTTTTAAAAGTATCGATGGTTGTTGAAGGGAACATATTGTAATTCACGCAAACCCCAAACTTCTCCATAATGAAATTGCTGGAACTAAATTGTTGCTTAAACGACAATCCTAAGTTACCGGTTAGTGCGGTAAATCCATTGTTGATGGAAGTATTGTATGCAAGCGTATCGTTATTGATTTTATATCCTTTGTTAATGATCCCAACTCCAAAATGGATTCCCGCTGCTTTATTCAAATCGAAATTTCCAACGATATTGAAAAATCCGCCAACTCTGTTTCTTGTTGTAAAGTTGTTAGCTAGGGTGTCGTTTGTTGCAGTTTTAGAAATACAAACACCAGCAGAAGGGCCAATACTCCAGCGACTTTGAGCGCTTACAATAGTGCAAAGGCACATGCTAATAAAAAATAAAAAGGATTTGTTTCGCATTTTCTACAAAATTAACGCTAAAGTGGGCAAATTGTTACATAGTTCAAAAATGAAAATCAAAATAACCCGTATTTTTGTAAAATAATGGGATTTCAAAAAAGGGCATTGGTGGCTTTACGTGAATCGTTAAGCGATTTTTCAACGAATGAAGAATGGTTGTCGCATATTTACAAGGCGCAAATTCAAAATCAATGGTTTGAAGAAAAACAAATCCACTTGGCATTAAATAACTGGCAGGATGCATTGAGTGATGAGAATATCGATCAGTGGCTTAATGCTTACGATTTACCTTTAGAGCTTCACAGTAAAAAACTTGGTGTGATTATGGCAGGCAATATTCCATTGGTTGGTTTACATGATCTCATTGTAGGAGTGCTCACAGGATATAAAATGGTGGCTAAATTGTCGTCTGATGACGAAGTCTTGCCTAAATTTTGGTTGAAAAAAGCTGGAGAGATCGATTCAATTTGGAACACTCAAATTGAATATTCCGATAATTTTAAGAATCTTGATGCTGCAATTGCAACGGGGAGTAACAATTCATCTCGCTATTTTGAATATTACTTTAGAAATATCCCTCATATTTTAAGAAAAAACAGAAATAGTGTGGCTGTTTTAACGGGAACAGAATCAGTGGAAGAGCTCATAGCATTTGGACATGATGTTTTTGATTTTTATGGACTTGGTTGCAGAAATGTAACAAAGGTTTATTTGCCTGAAGGATATGCGTTTAAAACGTTATTTGATGTTTGGGAAAAGCACCATGCCGAAGTTGCTTTCCATAACAAATATGTAAACAATTACAACTATCATAAAGCATTGCTGCTTATGAATTTAGACCCTCATATTGATTCCGGATACATTCTCATGAAAGAAAAAGCTGATTTGTATTCACCGGTTGGAATGTTAAACTATGAATTTTATTCAAACATTGAGACTTTGAACGAGTCTATCAAAACCCTACAAGAAAACATTCAATGTGTGGTGAGTATTGATCCTAGAATTTCAGAATTAACATTAGGTCAAACCCAATGTCCTAAGCTCAACGACTATGCGGATGGTATCGATACAATGCAATGGGCGTTGGATTCAATAAATCAATAATTTAGTCTACAAAGGAATCTTGAATCAACTTACAAATAGCTGTCGCCATTTCGTTGTTGGATTCTAAAGAAGGGTTTATTTCTGTGAATTCCAATGTTTTAACCTTGGGATTCTTCCAAATAGAATTGAGTAATTCTTGCGCCTGATTTAAGTTGAGTCCATTTTCAACTGGCGTTCCTGTACCTACAGAAATTGCAGGATCAAGGCTATCTACATCAAAACTCACATAAATTTGATCAACAGTTTGAATTGTATTTAATGCTTTCTCAATGGCCCAAGAAATTCCGTTTTCATGAACTTCATCTGCTGTAATTACATGAATTCCAAGATCTTGTGTGAGTTTTATTTCGGGTTCTTCAAAACTTCTTATGCCAATGAATACAATATTTTGCGGTCTGAAAGTTTGAATTTGGGTGTTGTTTTTGAGGGATTTAATTTGCTCCCACAATTCAATTGTGGTTGCATCCAAATCATTGACCTTGTTTTGTAAATTATCGTAATTCAATGCGGTATTCAATGCCATTCCGTGAATATTTCCAGAGGGTGTGGTAAATGGAGAATGCAAATCTAAATGAGCATCGATCCAAATAACGCCTGAATTTTCTGCGCCAAAGTATCTCGAAAAGCCAGCAAGTCCGCCAACGGCGTTACTATGGTCTCCACTAAGTATGATTGGCGTATTGTTTAATTTTAATTGGTTGTAAACCAATTCAGTGTGTTTTTCTTGATGTCGAATAAAAGGAGTTGCCCTTTTCAAATATTTAGGCAATGGATCTTTTTCTTTTTCATCAATTTCTTGGGGAACAGAGAAAACACTACATTGATTTAATGGATGATTTTGGGAATTCTTACAAACATTTAAAAGGGCCGCTGGTCCTTCTGAAGTTCCTTGTTTTCCTGCTCCGTATTCCCACGCTGTTACTATAATACACTGATTTGAATCCTTCATATACGGAGATTTGGTTTTAGGCAATTATAACAATTGTTTATAAACAATCCTATTTTGATTTTGCCTTTTTAGTAAATAGGTGTGTTTTTTTTGCTAGTTAATTGTAGCGATAATGTATTGAAAATGAATTGATTGTTGGATGTTTTTGAGGGACTTATTTTCGGGCCCAAATAACATATCCACTTACATGTTGAAAATCTCTGAATTTTTGATAAAACGACTCATCTCCCTTGAAAGTGTTCTTGGTAATGACATACATTTCTTCTTTATTATTGGGATTGTGAGCGTGTAATCTTCTCGTTTCTTGCTTAGGATAGATTATGGATTCATCCAATGCATTCTCTGGCTTAAGTCCCTCAAAATCTTTGGGATTTAATTGAGCATAATAATACAAAGCGTAAGTTTTATAGCCCCATGTTTCAATGAACTTGCCTTGTTTTCGGTAGGTTTTAATTGTATTTGTGATGGGTCCTTGTAGGGCATTTGCTGCTGCTGGAAGCAAAGTGAAATATGTTACAAGGGCTACAGTTCCTGAAAGTACGTATAGATAAATTGGATTTGGTTTTTTGCCGAAAAACGACATGAAAATCCAAGGAATGAACCAAAATGTGAATAATGTTGCTGGAATGAGTGTTGTCCAGTTCCATTTATCGGCCGATTGTAGAATACTGCTGGAAAAGGCATCCATTTTACTCAATAAGGCGGTTGGAATTGGTCGGATGGTTGCAATTAAAGGAATGGCCCAAAGTGCAATCATTAAGGCGGATCCAACAAAGAACAAGGGGATATTCAACCAATATTGAAATTTGCCGCGATTTGTATAAATCAAATAAACTTGATAAGCACCAAAGTAGGTGAGTGGCCACCAACAAAGGCTACTGTAATGAATAATTTTGGTTGTAGCAATGCTAAAAATAATGAGAACGATCCAAAATAATGATCTCATAAACAAATGCCAAATGTCTACATTCCTATCTTGAACAATGTTTCCCACAAGGTGTGGCATTGCCAAAATTGCTGAAGGGAAGCAGAGGACAAGCAAAACGATGATATGGTAAAACCATGGCTGATTGTGGTCTGGAATTTGACCTTTGAACAAGGTAACTTGGTATTCTAAAAAATGTTTGAAGAATTCTTGACCGTTTGCTTGAACCAGCGGAACAATCCAAAAAGCCAGAACTGCAAAGAAACCAATGATGAAAATGAAAATTTTACCATCGAATATTTCATGCCATTTTGATCTGAAGATGGTTGTGATTAAGACGACCAATCCCACGATTAAAAGTGCCACTGGACCTTTTGTTAACACTGCCAAACCAAGGAAGATTCCCGACATCATATAATAGATATGGGCACGTTCTTCATTGATACTTGCTTGAGAAATTTGATACCATTTATAAATAGAAAGAAAGATAAAGAGATTGAAAACGGGATCAATAATACCAGATTTCCAATAAATGAATGGAGCGAAAGAAAACAAGATTGCAATGGCCCAAAATGTGCCTAACATTCTTTTACCTGCCTTTGAGCCAATGTGGTATACTAAATTTACAGAAATAATACCGGCCACAACATTTGGGAGTTTAAAAACCCATGCATGTAGACCACCCAATTGAATGCCAAAAGATTGCAACCAAATAAAAAGAGGTGGTTTTTCCCAAAATGGTTCAAACCCTACTTGGGTATAAAGCCAATTGTTTGTGTATACCATTTCTCGAGCACTCTCAGCAAAATTAAGTTCATCCCAATCGAATAATGGAATGGTATTTAAACCCAGCATCAACAGCACAGCGGCAATGATTGTAAAAACGAGGTGAACTTGGAATTTATGCATGTTGATGTTTTGATTTTAACTTCTTATTGAACCAAGGGTAAGAATATCCCGCAAAATAAAAGAAAGCATTTGAAATTACACAACCTGAAATGATATCTTCAATGCTATGTTGGCCTAAATAGATGCGACTATAAGCTACCATAAAAGCGGAAAATATCCCAATGAAGAGAAAAAGGTGTTTTTTAGAGTTTTCAGGGATAGATAATAAGATCAATCCAGTTGCGAAAAATGCGGCTGATGTATGTCCACTCGGGAATGCTTGGAAGTGTTTGAGCACTTCACCATCAATTTGTCGTATTGCAGTCCCGAATTTTTCAATAGGTCGTGGGAAATTCAAAAAAACTTTGATGCCTTGTATTGTGAGTGCTTCTATGCCAAAAATCAATGAAAACCAAAGGCTTACACGCCAATTCTTGATGGTTAAAAATAAAATTCCAATCACAATGGCTGGCCATTCTGCCCAAATGGTATAGTTTTTGAAGTAACTATCTAAAATTGGATGATTTAAATGATGAATACTCAATGTAATCGTATCAACCCCAGCAACGATGGCAGCGATGCCAATGACAACAGCAATCAAAAGGTTGATAAATACGTATAATCGATAATTCATTATGTTCACAAATATAATTACAACTTAACGTTATAATATTTTGATTTTTCAATAGAATTGATTTCTTTGCGAATAGTAACTTAAAATTTCAACTAAAACTAAAAATATCAAATGGCTACAGACGGAAATACCCGATCAAAAATAGAATTAGAATATTCTTTGCGATCTTCACCACAGATTTTATTTCAATATTTATCAAATCCCTCAGGATTGCAAAGTTGGTTTGCCGAACATGTAGACATTATTGGAGGCTCTAGGTATAGATTTAGTTGGGATGATGGTACAGAATATTTTGCGAAAATCACTAAAAACGTTCCAAATAAGTATGTTCGTTTTGCCATCGAAGGAACTTCTGAAACGGAGTTCATGGAGTTTCGAATTGAACAAGATGAAATCACCGGCGACGTAGAATTGATGATCACAGAGTTTGTAAACTCCGACGAAGCAGAAATGGCCGCTTCTATATGGGATGTAGCGGTAGAAAACCTCTGCAGTATTATTGGCGCCTAAGGAATATTTAAAGTTTAACGTTTAACGTTTGAAGTTGTTCGTTAAACCTCATAAACCTCCTCAACCTTAATAAACCTTGATGGTCTTATTGCAAATTTTCAATGGCCAAATAGGCCAATAATCCTGCACCATTTTCAAGCGCATCTTCATCAATGTCGAAGTTAGGGTGATGTACACCAAAGGTGGTTCCTTTAACCTCATTTCTCGTTCCAAGCCTGTAAAAGCAACTCGGTACTTCCTGAGAATAATAAGAAAAATCTTCCGCCGCCATCCAAATGTCTAAGGCTTCAATGTTGTTTTCCCCCATATAATTCTTCGCAAAAGATTCGCATTTTTGCGTCAATTCAACATCGTTCTTTAAAAAAGGATATCCCTTTCTCACTTCAAAGTCAACCGTCCCGCCCAAACCTTCAACAACACCTTTTGCAGTTGCAATCATTTTTTGGTGTGCTTCAGCTCTCCATTCTTCATTTAAAGTTCTAAATGTGCCTTCAATGTGCACTTCATTTGGAATCACATTGGTAGATCCGTTTGCAATGAATTTCCCAAAGGTCAAAACGCTTGGAATGATTGGATTTGCGCTCCTAGAAACAACTTGTTGCAGTGCCACAATCATTTGACTTGCAATTGCAATGGGGTCGATACCTAAATGTGGCATTGCTCCATGTCCTCCCTTACCTTTAACTGTTACAAAAATTTCATCGGCACTTGCCATATATAAACCTTGTCTGAATCCAATTTTACCCACTTGAACAAAAGGCATCACATGTTGGCCAATCATAAAATCAACTTTAGGATTTTCGAGAACCCCTTCTTTGATCATAATACTCGCACCACCAGGAAGTTTCTCTTCACCAGGTTGAAAAATTAACTTAACAGTGCCTTCAAATTCGTCTTTTAGTCCATTCAAAATGGTTGCAGCTCCTAGGAGTGAAGTTGCGTGCACATCGTGCCCACAAGCGTGCATCACGCCTTCAACCTTGCTTCTGTAAGGCCTGCCATCGTTGACTTCCGTAATTGGCAATGCATCCATGTCGGCCCTTAAGCCTACCACGCGTTTTGAGGGATTTTTTCCTTCAATGAGTGCCACAACACCTGTATTTGCTAAACGCTGGGTTTTAAGTCCAAGAGTATTCTGTAAATAATTCTCAATGAATTTTTGTGTCTCAAATTCTTGGAAAGACAATTCAGGATTTGAGTGAATATGATGTCTAATTTCAATCAATTTTGACATGATTTCACTGGCTTTTTGTTGAATCTTCTCTTTTACACCCATAATAATTTTGTTTTTACTAATTCGCGATGGTAATTTGCAAATCTAAATTTTGTTTGCGCAATCTCCTACACTAAAATACATTTAATTTTCACATGATAAGTCCAAATTCAATTGACCAACTTCTAAATGCCGCTTCTGTTGAAGATGTTGTTGGCGATTATGTGAATTTAAAGCGCTCTGGCTCTAGATTTAAAGGCAATTGTCCTTTCCACGATGAGAAAACGCCGAGTTTCACGGTAACTCCGTCATTGGGTATTTACAAGTGCTTTGGATGTCAAAAGGGTGGCAATTCCATACAGTTTTTGATGGATATCGAAAATTTGTCGTTCACCGAATCTGCCCGAATGCTTGCAAAGCGTTATGGAATTGATTTGGTCGAAACCAATGTAGGGAATAAACAGGAGTACGAAGAAACACAAAAGCTGAGAGAAGGTGTTCAGGCGGTGAATGACTTTGCCATGGAATTTTTCTCTCAACAATTGCATCAAGAGAGCGAAGGTAAAAACATAGCAATTCCATATTTTAGAGAACGTGGATTTACCATTGAAACCATCAAAAAATGGAATCTTGGTTACAGTCCAGAATCATGGGATGCATTTTATAAAGCAGCTAAAAAGGCAGGGTATAAAGATGATTTATTAAAATCTGCGGGTTTAATTAAATCCAGGGATTCAGATGGCTCTCATTACGATTTATTTAGAAATCGTGTGATTTTTCCGCTACTTGCAGTGAGTGGTAAAGTGGTTGGATTCGCGGGAAGAATCATGGGGAAGGTTGAAAATGCGCCCAAATATGTGAATTCGCCGGAAACAGAATTATACAAGAAGAGCGATTTCCTTTTTGCGCTTTTTCAAGCAAAAAATGCCATTAAAAAGCAAGATAAGGTTCTTTTGACGGAGGGATATACCGACGTGATTACCTTGCATCAGTCAGGAATTGAAAATGCAGTTGCCAGCAGTGGTACCGCTTTAACACCTGGCCAAATCAAACTGATTAAAAGATTTACTTACAATGCAACCGTGATTTATGATGGTGATGCTGCAGGTATTAAGGCTTCTTTACGAGGGATTGATTTGCTCCTTGCCGATGAAATAAACGTGCGCGTTGTGCCCCTTCCAGAAGGTGAAGACCCTGATTCTTATTGTAAAAAATTAGGACCTGAAGGATTCCAAGAATATATCCTTCAAAATGAAAAAAACTTCATTTTCTTTAAGGCTGAATTGTTATTGAGTGGCGCCAAAGACGATCCAATTTTAAAGTCTGATGCCATTAAAGATATTTTGCAATCGGTTGCTCATATTGCAGATACGTTAAAACGAAATGCCCTCATTAAGGAATTGTCGCGAATTTGCGATGTAAAGGAGGAAATCCTTGCACAAGAGTTAGGCAAACTGCTCCGACAAAGTATTGTTCAAGATAAAAAGCAATTTTTAAATCATGTAGATGATGTTATCAAACTTTTTGTTGATGATGTTCCTCAAACTCCATTGACCGACATTCACCAAGAGTTTGCGCTTATGCGTTTATTATTGTTACATGCCCATAAACCTTTCGATGATGTTCAGACAGTTTTTGAATTTGTAAATCAAGAATATTTGGCCGATGAAAGTATCTTTTTTAAAGATCCATTGGCAATGAAATTTATGAATTCTTTTCCAGAAGAAGAAGGGAAAAAAGTTTGGCCGGGGGCAGATTTTTATATCCGACACATCGACACAGAATTATCGTCGTTTGCAGCTGGTGTGTTTTCAAATGATCACATTTTAAGTCCTGCATATTTAGACAATATGATTTATGTGAAAACCGAGGACGATAGTTACCGTGATGCGGTGATTGCCATTTTTTTGAATATCCGAAGAACGAAAATCGAAGAAATTATCATTGCAGAACAGCAGAAGTTAATGGAGCCAGATGCTGAGGAGTCGATTGACGAAACTTTAGAATATTTAGATTATTTAAACACCATAAAAATTGAAATTGCCAACAAATTGGGCAACGTTGTTTCTCGTTTCTAATGAAGTTTCTAAAGAACATATTGGTATTTGCTTTTACATTAACTTTTTTGTATATTGTGATTTATGGATTGCCAGGGGTGGAAAAAGACAAGCCCTTTGGATTGCCACGACATTCTGAGGTGGTGATCCATTCCGACACTTTGTATTTAGATTCTTTGAAATTGCCACTGAAGAAAATTCCCAATGTGGCCCAACTTCATGAAGTGGCAAAAGTGTCAATTGGCCGTTGGGCCAAAATATTTACAGTACTTAAAATTGAAGAAAGTGGACATGATGGTCAATATTCTGTTTATGCATTGAAATATAACAACTTAGTGGGCATGAGGTTTCCCAATTACAGGGAAACAACCGCCAGAAGAAGAGGTTACAGTAATTATTGTGTCTTTGACCACTGGTATGATTGTATGATTGATTTCAAGTATTACATGGAGCATACTGAAAATGCCTTTATTAAATATTATCAACGAAAACCAAAAACCGACAAGGAAATGATTCGTTTTATGCATGGATCATACAACAAATATTCAATTTGGTACAAAGACGTTTTTTGGCTGTTAGATAATTTTGAATACGAATAAATCAATTATTTTTTGCAGTTTTCGCGGATTTGATAATTGAATAAACGCTGAAAATAAATGCGATCACAAAAAAACTTGCATTCATTGTAAATACATCTGTGGTTTTCATTCCCCACTGCATGGTCATTTTACCAGCAAAAAATCCCCCAAAAATAATCCCGAATTCAAGCATCATAAACAAGGATGCTAATGCCTTCCCTCTGTTCTCTGCAGTTGCGGTATCACTTGCCCATGCAAATAACGACGGGGCATTAAAGCCTTGACCGATTCCATAGAAAAATGCACTTACAAAAAATGCATATTCAAAGGGATTGAAAATGAGTAAAACCATGGAAATAATTTGAGCGAGAGTTCCAATGGCGGTGGAGTAGGCGCGTCCCCAGGCGTCGCTAATACTTCCACTAAACATTCTGAATATGAGTGAGAAAGAAATGTAAATGGTTAAATAAAGGCCTTTGTTTTGATATCCTAGTTCAATGGTATAATCGGGCATAATGGTTAGAATTGAACCCAAAGAAATACAAACTAGAAACATTAAAAACGCAGGTTTCCAAGCGGGAAGGTAAAATAGACTTTTGATGTTAAATTGGAATTTTCTTGAAGCTTCAGCGGGCATGGTTTCTGGCAACATCGAAAATAAAATCAATGCAATGAGCGCAAAAATGGCACTTGCAATGAATAAAGCATTGACATTGATATAAATCACAATGAGCGCCCCCAATCCATATCCAAAACTTGTACCGATGTTGTTAAATGTACCTTGCCAACCCATGGCTCTGCCTCTAAATTCTGGTTGAATCGTATCTGCGGTAAAAGCTGTAAATCCGGTTGGTGTGAACCCTGTGGAGAAACCATGAATGGCCCTCACGATAAAAAACGATGTGACTGTACCAACAAATGGATAAAATACGCCTGCAATGATGCAGAAGATACATCCTCCAATCATCGACCATTTCCGACCTAAATTATCTGTAATCCAGCCACTTAATGGCCTTGCGATTAAGGCACTAATCGAAAATGCAGGTATGATCCAACCTAAATGCTGTTGTCCACCTAAAAATTTTAAGAAATTTGATAATTCTGGTAAAATGATGTTAAATGAGAGGAAGAAAAAGAGTGCTCCACCGCACATTATCCAAAATTCCTTCGGATATTTTCTTTCCATTTTACTGATATTTGGCCACTAGAGGCATGATTCTACCTTTTCCAAAAGCTTTTGAACTTACACGAATGATAGGAGGCGCCTGATAACGTTTGTATTCGTTTGCATTCACCATGTTTACAATGCGTTCAACAACTTGAGAATCATATCCTTCCATGGTAATTTCATCTTTACTCTTTTTACCTTCAATGTATAATTTGAGTATTTCATCTAAAACATCGTAGTCTGGCAATGAGTCAGAATCTTTCTGTCCAGGTCTTAACTCTGCACTTGGGGCTTTGTCTATAATTTCATGAGGGATCATGACTTCGTTGCGATTGATATATCGTGCTAAGTCGTATACTTGACCTTTGTAAACATCCCCCAAAACAGATAAGCTTCCACACATGTCGCCATAGAGGGTAGAGTAACCAACCGACATTTCACTTTTGTTGCTGGTGTTGATGAGGATATTTCCCAATTTATTTGAAATTGCCATGAGAAGAACACCTCTAGATCTGGCTTGAATGTTTTCTTCAGCAACGTTGAACTCACGTCCCTCAAAAATAGAAGAGAGGGAAGCCGTGTATTGATCAAATATGGATTTAATAGGAATGATTTCAAATGGATTTCCAAGATTTTCAGACAATTGCTGAGCATCAGTAATGGAACCATTGGAGCTAAATTGACTTGGCATGAGTACGGCCAAAACATTTTCGGAACCAAGAGCTTCTGAAAGCAGGGCTTGAACCACTGCACTATCGATACCACCGGAGCTTCCTAATATGGCCTTTTTGAAGCCCATTTTTTTGAAATAATCTTGAATGCCAAAAATTAATGCCGAATGTAGCGTTTCGATTTCATCGGGTTCTACAGGAACGGTATTTGAAGATTGAAACTGATGATTTTTGAATTCGATGTAAGCTATGGATTCTTTAAAATCAGGAAGTTGTAATGCGATTTCACCATTTGAATTGATGACTCTACTTGCACCATCGAATATCAGTTCAGTATGAATTCCAACCTGATTTGCATAAATGACAGGAAGGTCAAATCTGCTTGCCTGTCCGCTGAATACGCGATTTCTTAGAGATTGTTTCCCTAGGTGAAAAGGTGACGCTGATGGATTGATAATGATATCAGCACCAAGATCTTTAAGAATTGATCCGGGACTGGTTTTATATTCGAAATCGTTGTAAATGTCCCAAATATCTTCACAAATGGCAATGCCAATTTTGTGACCTTTGAATTCAATGATTTCGGTATCTTGAGCTGGCTCGAAGTAACGAGACTCTGAAAATACGTCGTACGTTGGTAACAGTGTTTTGGCAATGGTTTGTTGGATTCTGCCATTTTGCATAAAGCAAACCCCATTTTGTAAGAGTCGGCCTTTTTGAGGATTTCTCATGACACCGCCAACAATTGCCGCAATACCTTGACAAGATTGGGCAACGGCTTCGAGGCTTTGTTCGCATTTTTCTACGAACCATGGGTAATCTAAAAGATCGTCGGGCATATAGCCACAAACCGACATTTCGGAGAAAATGACCAAGTCAGCGCCTTTTTGTTTGGCATTGAAAATGGTATCCGCAATTTTGGCTGTGTTTCCTTCGAAATCGCCTATTTTGAAATTGAGTTGAGCAAGGCAGAATTTTATTGCCGACATGTATCGCTTAAAATGTTATTCCTACCTGCAAAGAAAGGAAATTATTTCGAGCATTTACTCTATCATCAGCAAAAACATCGCTAAAGCCATTGTCAAACTTTAATCCCGCAACCAAATTCATGTTTCCTGATAAATTATATTCAACACCAGCCCCTACAATTAATGAACTTCTGAAAGAATTGATATCATCCGTGAAAGCCAATGTGATGTTTTTGTCGGGACCTCCATCAAAATCGTAATTAGAATACTTTGTATCATTTGGATCGTGATTGGTTAAACCTGAATTTCCGTAAATATTCGGATTGCTTGTTGTGGTTAATCGGTTGCTCAAACCAAAAGACATTCCTAACCCAAGCTGGAAATAATACTTTAATTTTTCAATTTGGTCGGTTTTGAATTTGAAACTTATTGGGATTTGTAAGTATTGATTTTTATAATCGAATGTTACATCTTTATATGTGGCATTATTATTACTCGATCCTTTTAAATCACTTGTGAATTTCGTTGAGCTTGGCACAGAAGTGACCATCAATTCGGCATTGATCCAATAATTTGGGCTATTTAAAACGTTGTAGTCTCCAGTTAAACCGTAAGAAAACCCTAAACCTAAGCCATTATTTTCCATTGGACCATCAACCACTTTGACCCAAGAGAAATTAGGGCTAACTTTGAAGCCGAAAGAAAATTGTTTTGTATCTTGTGCAGATAGTCTATTCGAAGCCGAAAAGCTGAGGATGCTCGCAAATAACAAAATGGATTTTTTCATAAATTACAATATAGTGAATATTATGCAAAAAAACAACATTTTAAACAGATGGTCCCTATTTTTGATTATTGCCATTTTGGGGTTATCCATAAGTTGTAAACAAAACGCTAAAAAGGCTGATCTTAAATATGTAGATATGGCTGAAGGCCTTGAAAAGCTTAGTTCTAAACGATGCTTGCCTGCCGATATTTATATGCTCAAAAAACAATACGGTCGTGTTTTTGATGTTTGGTTTACCGAAATTATGGATTACCAGAGGTACAAAATGTACCCAGATTCAATTGTTGCCGATTATTTTAATTATTGGATTCAAACCAATAAACCCATGTTTAAAGCTTTAGATGCTCATTATGCCATTCACACCCAATGGAAAGAAGATCTAAATGTAGCTTGGGGGAATTTACAAATGCAGTTGCCAAAAACACCAACTCCTACTGTTTACGGCTATTTTTCTCAATTTAGCAATTATAATACGTTTGTAGATACTTCAAAAGGACAATTAATCCTTGGATTTAGTAAAGAAATGTTCATGAATGATACTTTTCCTTTGTATGATATGCTGGAGGTGCCAGATTTTTATAATCGATACAATAGTCCCTCACAAATACCAACAATGCTCATTTGGAACTACTTAAAAAGCAAATTCGAACCTGAACACACCCTAAAAACAATGATCGATCAAGCGGTTTTTGAAGGTAAAATATGGTCGCTATTGAAGGAAGTAAATCCTGACATGGAAATTTTTGATCAATTGGGTTATACCAAGCAAGAATGGAATATGATGACGATGGATCAAGGACAAATTTGGAGACATTTATTGGAAACGAAAAATTTATTTAGTTCTGATTTTAATGCATATAAACGATATTTTATTTACGGAAATAAAACGTTTGGTGCCGGAATTCCTCCAGAATGTCCGCCAATGATAGGAACATTTATTGGGTATCAAATTGTACAAGCTTATTTAAAAGAATCTGGTGCATCGTATGTTGATTTATTTAATGAACACGATGCCTCTAAAATATTAAGAATTTCAGGGTATAATCCTGCAAAATAATGGAAGATTTAAGAGAATATTTGGAAGAAAGATTGCGTGAAAATCATTTCATTCAATACATGGGATTAAAATTAACGCATTTGGAAATTGGGTATGCAGAAATGACACTCGACATTCAAAAATATCATTTGCAACAAAATGGATTCACTCATGGTGGTGTAACAGCAACAATTTTAGATGTTGTAACTGGAATTGGAGCTTATACCACAGCTGCAAAAGGTAAAAATGTGGTTACTGCTGATTTAAAAGTCAGTTACTTAAATCCCTCAACCGCACCTAAAATTCTTGCAACCGGTAGGGTTAAAAAATCTGGTAATTTTTTGATGTTTTGTGAAGGAGAATTGTTTGATATTTTTGAAGATGGAAGTCGTAAACTTGTGGCAACCTGCAATTCAATTATGTGCGCCGTAGATATTCCAATAAAAGTGATTCAATAATGAAATACCGCGAAATTTTATATTCTAATTATCACACTACACAAAGCGGAAGGGCAAGTGGGGTTGATGCTGTGGCCCTTTTTAACAGAGAAAAATGGAGATTTTCGATTGAAATTTTACCGTTGGTTTTTCAATTTAATAAAGATGCTAAAATTTATGATTTTGGTTGTGGTAGCGGTAGTTTGCTGTCGGTTTTGAAAGACCATGGTTTTTCAAATTTATTGGGAATGGATTTAAGTGGTGAACAGGTGAAATTGGCACATACTTTGGGCGTTGATTGCGTGAAAGAGCAGGATGCATTGAAATTCTTAAAGGATTCATCGGAAACTTACGATTTAATATTCGGCATGGATATTATTGAGCATTTTACCAAAGATGAGCTTGTTGAATTGCTCACTCTAATTAAAACCAAATTAAATAAAGGTGGCAAGGCTATTTTTAGAACCCCAAATCTTGACGCGCCTTTAACAACTGTTTTTGCAAATGGAGATTTTACGCATGAGAACTATATGAATGCTTCATCGGCACAACAGGTTTGTATGGCTTGTGGATTTGATTCTGTGCAAGTGAAAGAAAGTAGTACCAGAGTTCAAAGTCCTTCTAAAGAAATGATTCGTAAATTCTTTTGGGGGATGCTGAAGTTTCGACTCAAGTTGACCCTATTTGCAACGGGTAGAAGCACTCAAAATGTGTTATTTACCCCGAATATGATTATTGTAGCAAACGCATTAAAATAAGATGAGAAAAATTGCAATTGTAACTGGTGGAACAAGTGGCATTGGAGAAGCCACTGCAAAATTATTGTTAGAAAACAATTATAAAGTCATTGTGACTGGCCGCAGAGCGGAGCGCTTGGAAAACTTTCAAACGCAATTTGGTGTTGAAAATGTGCATACTTTGTGTTTTGATATTCAAAATGAAAATGAAGTTTTAAACGCTTTGAATTCTCTACCGGAAGATTGGAAAACCATTGATGTATTAGTTAATAATGCAGGTTTGGCTTGGGGTTTAGGGAAGTTTTTTGAAGGAAATTCAAACCATTGGAATGCCATGATTGATACCAATGTAAAAGGACTATTGTATATTTCTAAAGTGGTTGCAAATTGGATGAAAGATAGGAGGTTGGGTCATATTGTGAATATAGGCTCAATTGCAGGTAAGGAAGTTTATATGAATGGCAATGTTTATTGTGCCACCAAACATGCGGTAGATGCGTTAACAAAGGCCATGAGAATTGAATTGGCCGAGTTTAATGTGAAGGTTACAGGGATTCATCCAGGTGCGGTAGAAACTGAATTTAGTGAAGTGAGGTTTGATGGAGATAAAGAAAGAGCAAAGGCTGTTTATCAAGGGTTTGAAAACTTAATTGCCGCCGACATAGCGGATGCGGTGTTTTATGTTATTTCTAGAAAACCCCATGTAAATATTAACGATTTAGTCATTATGCCAACGGCACAACCTGTGGCGGGAGTAATTCATAGAAATATTTAAATTTAAAGTTTAAAGTTTAGTGTTTAAAGTGTAGTGTTTAAAGTTGCTAATTGGACTTATTCAAGAAAATTACAACCCCCAACACTAATCTTTAATCTTAACCTTAAACCTTAAACCCTAATCATTAAATTAAAATAATTGTGAGTAACAAAAACAAAAACAAATCTGGTATTATTTATAGTACCAATCCGGATTTTCAGTATGAAACGGATCAGGAGGAGCAAGATACTTTGGAACCTTCTCAACAGAAATTATATGTTCGCAGGGAGGTTAGAAATGGCAAACCTTGTGTAGTGATCAAAGAGTTTGTGGGTAAAT
>JACCDW010188406.1_pt1 | contig 36956 bp, 57 predicted proteins | sample 7449781 | NCBI WGS metagenome assembly JACCDW01 (sample SAMN15323449, study PRJNA562643) | freshwater metagenome | isolation source: river surface water | place: USA:Blue River Watershed | collected 2017-08-18 | reverse complement strand
CCTAGGTTGGCAGCAGACATATCAGATAAGACTTTAGATTTTTCTGTAAAAAAGAGTGCCTCTGATTTAGGGGTTAGTGGAATGCCAGTAGGACAACTTCTAGCGTCTACTGGTTCTCTTTCTATATTTGATTATGATGATGCTTTTAATGAAAACAATACGCAGAGCATAATTAAAAATTATATTAATAGACACATACAGATTAAGTTTTATGATATTGTTTTTAATGTGGATGGATGGGATTATTATATTCCAGTCAAGACTTTATATTCAGATGGCTTTCCAAAAAACAATAATACAGATCAAACAGTAGAGTTAGAATTAAGAGATTTGTTTTTTTATTTTGAAAGTTTAACAGCGCCACAAATCTTAATGACAAATGTATCTCTTAGTTCTGCAGTAGCATTTCTATTAGACTCAGTTGGATTTGCAAATTATACTTTTAAGAGAGTAGCAAATGAAACAGAGTTAATAATCCCATATTTCTATGTAGAGCCAGACGTTAGCGTTGCAGAGGTTTTAGAGCAATTAGCAATCTCATCTCAATCAGCAATGTTCTTTGACGAATATAATAATTTTGTTATGATGAGCAAAGACTATATAATGCCAACAGCAGATCAAAGACCAATAGATATTTATTTATCTGGAGACGAACCAGACTCACAGTTAAACATCCTTCCTAACATTCTTGAAATTGCATCAGAAGAAAATCAAGTATTTAATGATGGAAAGATTAATTATTCTGAAAAGTATATTCAAAGATCTGTAGGAACAATTAAGCAAGCAAGTCTAATTGATATGGATAGAAACTGGATTTATAAGCCAGTTCTTTTGTGGGAAGTTGCTGGAACAGAAAATACCAAGTCTGTTAATAATGAAACAGGAATGCAGTCTTCATATCTTTTAAGTGCTATACCACTTAACTCTAACTTGTCCAATCAAATACCTACAGTTGTAAATAGAGAGTTAACAAACAATATCATAGACTTTGGCGAAGGTATTTATTGGATAGCAAGATATAATGGATATTTTTACTCTAATGGTGAAATAATTAAATACGACGCTGCACAATTTAATGTTGCTAATTTCGGCAACGTTTGGGTTAGCAGTGCTCAAGAGTATGAGTATTATTTTTCACAGTTACCGTTTAACGGAAAGATGTACCCTACTGGACTTGTGCGAATATACACTGAGCCTAACTACGAAGAGGTCAACGGAGTATTAAAATTAAAAAATGGAGCAGTTGCAAAACATGGAAGAGGACAGTTTGGAACTTCTATTGTAGATCACTATGCAGGACTAAACTCGTACTGGAGAGATGACGCAAACATTAGAGGATGCTCTATGCAGTCAAAGTATTTGTTTGAAGACAATACACAAGCACCAACTACTGTCGAGGGTGCTGCTGGAATAAATAATGAACTTGCCAAAAAAACAACAAGAAATGGAATTATAAGAAATTTTATGTCTGCTACTTTTAATGCTGAATCAGATGTAAATACTTTTACAACACCAAAATCTGGAACTATACAATCCTCTGCTTTTGTTATGCAAGGACCATCAATACCAGTAACAGGCAAGCCAAGAGATTTTGTTTCATATGTCTATAAGCCACTTGATAGTAAATTTAAACATTTCGGCACTAGAATGAGAATTGTAGGAAAGATAGAAAATAATGCAAGCCGTGGACAAACAGCAAACGGTAGTACTAATTACTACACTGTTCCAGGACTAACCCCAGATAGAGACATAACTATTTCTGGAGGTGGTGGAGGTCTTGCCATAATGGTAAATCCAGAAACAAACAATGGATATTATTTAGAGTTGAGTGCACTTGGAAGTTCTAACATATCTACTCTTGAAAAACAAAATGTGCACAATGTTATGTTTTATAAAATTAAAAAAGACTCTGCTTCTTCTGACGCTATACCAGTAAAAATCTGGGAGGGTTTAGGAAATATTATTGTAGATGATGGAAAGTTTACTGGCCAATATAGGATGGCATCTGAACAAAATGTAACAGTTTACGATATTGGAATTGAGTATGAGGCTTTAGGAAATGCAAGAGTTTTTCATTTATACATGAACGGCTCACTGTTGACAACAGTTGTAGATCAAGAACCACTTCCAATATATAACAATATGGCGCTTTTTGTTCGTGGCTCATCAAGAGTTATGTTTGAAAACATATATGCATTGTCAAATAACTATAGCCAAAATGCTGTGTTTGCTTTGGATACACCAGTTAATAATATTTTTGATGATGAGATTAACGCTACAGAATCATTTAGAAAGTATGCTATGAGCGGTATTATTCAGGGAACATATTTATCTGGAATCAGTAGTTCAGAACCTAACAAGTACAGTATTTATTTTGAAGAGTTTGGAACTATTATGCGTGAGGCTGCCACATTTAATATTAGATATGATAAAGCCTATCCAGCACTTTATGCAAAAATGTCTCCAACCTTTAACAAAATAAAGGGGTACACGGTTTCTGGATTTAGAGCAGGATCATATGGTGCTGAATTCATGATATTTAATGCTACAGATACTGCGTTAAGTTTAGATGAGACGACTGGAAACTACTTAAGAATCCAGGGAGTAACATTTACTCAAGAGTCTAACGGAGAGTTGACGGTAGACGAATATTATTCTAAAAATAGTTCTTTGTCTGATCCTGTTATCGAAGGCTCCAATGTTATTGTGTCTCCTTTTAAAATAAATAAAGAGTACGAAGATATCAAATTAAGCAGAATGACTTACGGAAAAAAAGATTTTTCTATTCAAACTGCATATATTCAAACACAAGATCAGGCAAATAGTTTAATGAAGTGGCTGTTGTCAAAAATAATAAAGCCAAGAAAATCTATTGGTGTTAAGATTTTTGCTAATTCTACAATTCAGTTAGGCGATATTGTTTCTGTTAAATATACAAAAGATAATATTCAAAAAATTGCAAACGATAGATATGTTGTATATTATATTGAGTATAGTAAAGGAACAGAAGGTCCAGACATGACAGTATATTTAAGTGAGGTAAAATAATGGCAACTAATTCAACTCCACAAATTCCTCAGTCAAGCCCAAGTATTGCTAGACCGCAAGCAGTAAAACCAGCAACACCAGATTTAATAATTACTCCACCAGACACTGTCCCTATTGAGATAATGACTGATTTAATATTTGAAGATATAGGTGGTCATGAGATAATTACTATATCTAGAAGTGATTTGATTAATGGAGAAAATGTAGTTTATAGTCCTATTAAAAACCTAAGTTCTATATTTTTCCAATATAATCCTCAAAATATTCTTGCCTTACAAAAAACGGCAGACTCATATTTTAAAAATTTCCCAATCAAACTTAGCGATAGAATCCCAGAATGTGGTACGGGATATACCCTTGACAGCGTTGACCCTACTAAGCAGATAGCAAACTGTAAAATAGTATATACAGATCCGCTAACTGGAGACATCATAATCAACGTTATTAATATGGGCAAAGAAGAGCAGGTAGAGGTTCAAATCCTTCAGCAGGGGATTGTTCTTAGTGATACAATATACGAGGTGGAATAACTATGATAACTAATAATGGAAAAAATATAATTGCCAAATACCTTGTGGGTCAGTCCCCAGCGTATGCCTCCTATATTGCCGTTGGCTGTGGAGCAAAGCCATTAGACCCAGATCCCGAAGTTCCATTTGGAGATTATTCTAATCAGACAACATTAGACTTTGAAATGTTCCGTGTTCCAATTACTTCTAGAGGGTATATAAAGGACGACGATGGAACTGCTAAGGTTGTGCTTACGGCAGAACTTCCAACAGAAGAAAGATATGAGATTTCTGAAATTGGAGTTTATTCTGCAGGTGCAAACCCAACTGCTGGTGCTTACGATAGCAAAACATTATTTTCATTTTCTGAGTCAGAGGGTTGGGAATATAATAATCAAATTGCGTTAATACCAAAATATGAGCCATTAGATTCTACTGGGTCTAGCGGAGAAATACATATTAAAGACAATGGGTCAGACCTAATGGCATTTACTACAAATGCAAATAATAGAATTTTTACAAACCCTGAAAGAGTTGAGCGGTATGAAAGATGTAGATTCTTAAATAATATTGTAATTACAAACGGATCAATGTCAAATCTATCAACAGAAATGGTAGATGGGGTAAAAAGACTTAAGGCAAACACTGGAAGTAATTACGTAGGACTAACTGGAACAGCATTAAACTTAAGTAAGAATGCCCCTACGGATGAAATAAGACTTGCCTTTTCGGTTGTAAATAAAAATGCAAACAATGTTGCACCAATTAATCCAGATAAAGTTTATATACTAATTGAGTTTTCAGATACAGATGTTTATGGAGAAGGTCAGTGGGCAAGGTTTGAGGCAATTGTAGAGGACTATGATTTTGCAACTAACAGATATATTGTTAGCACTAAACAATTACAAGAACTAAGAAAAAGCAGCACTGGTTTTAACTGGGACTCTGTAAATACTATAAAGGTTTATACTTCCGTGTTTGTTGAGAACGATGTTATTTCTGATGATTTTTATGTTTGTCTAGATGCCGTTAGGTTAGAAAATGTTACATCAATAAATCCTTTATATGGTTTGGTTGGGTACTCTGTAATTAAAAACATTGATTCTGCAACTGTCATTAAAGAATCAAATACAACCAGTTATATAGAATTTAGATTTGGGATGAATATTAATAATGGCTGACCAAGGTGTTAAGAAAATAATTATTCCAAGATCATCTTTGCCACCAGCAGGCAAGGATGGCGAATACCTAATTCGTTACAGAATAGCATCACAAGATAAAAATAGATATTCACACTGGTCTTTAATTCATAGGGTTATTGGCAAAAGCCTGCAGCCAGTCAGTGGCAGAATTGAAAGGGTCAACTCAATTATTGTAGTTGCTTGGGATTCTGTACCTAACATATCAACTTATGATATATTTACAAAATATAATAATGAAACAGAGTATACGTATCATGGAACTGCTACCTCAAATAACTATTCTATTATTAGTCAGGGTGGAACAAGTATAGAAATAGCGGTACAAATAGGCGGTATATTCAAAGAAAGAAGAGATAGTAATACTATCTATACTGGAACTTTGAGTTTGGTATAATTATACAGGAGGAACTATGGCACAAATATCACCACCAGAACGAGGACAACCTTTAGACGTAAACTATATTTATAGTATAGTTAATGCAGTCAATGAGTTATCTAAGCAAATATCACCATCGTCTTCAAAGTATGTAACGATTGACATCCCAGGGGATGGACCAAGATCAGTTAAGGCTTCTGAGGCAAGAATTATTGGAACAGAGAAGGTAGTTGTAACCAACTCATCAAAGAATATTGGCGATGAAGAAACTTTTGAATATGTATTTCCAGCAGAGTTTAAGTTTAAGCCAGTAGCAACTGCTACTCCAGTCAACATAGGACAGACCAATGCTGGAGAAAACGTAACCGTAGTTTTAAAAAGCGTAGGAACTTCACGGGTGGAGGGCCTAGTTCGATTTAATGAAACTGGAAACTTATCTGTATCCGTAAACATATTGGTCGTTGGCATACCTCTTTAATGATAAGTTGTAAGAAATGTTTTCGAAAAATGTTGATAGACAGGCTATATACCTCAGTCTCACATTTAGAGATATACTGCTTGATATGTGGATCAAGAAGATTTTTTCATCCACCGTCTGATTCGGAGGAAGGTCGATGGCTACTAAAAAAGGAAATAGAACGAGCGAAGAATACAATGGCGCTCCTGTAATACCTGGCAATAAAAAAGTTTGGTTTTTAAATAAAGATCTTGTTAGGATTGTGCATTATAACAGATCAAACGGCATTATGTCAATATACAATATTAACAAAGATAGATTAGAAAGTTGTTTAATTAATGATTTTAAAACTAAACGAGAACGTGCTTATACTGTAGGAGAAACTGCTGATCTTGTTAATAGACACAAAAAGTATATGCCGTCATTAATGAAGCGTGGAATTATTCCTTTCCCAACAGGATCACAAAAAGGCGGGGAGCGTGGATGGCAAGTAAGATCATATTACTCTGAATCGCAAGTAAGAGAGATTCGTGATATACTGGCTACATACCATATTGGTAGACCAAGAAAAGATAATTTAATAACAAACGATATCACACCAACTAAGGCTGAGTTGACACGCAGAATGGGTGATGGTATACTTACATATACGAAGACTGAAGACGGTAGATTCATACCTATTTGGTCCGAATCAATATAACAGAAGGGTATGAAATGGAAAACGAAGATACAAAGGTATCTGTAACAATTGGGTACACACTAAACCTTGGAAACTTTCAATCACTAAGACTTGATCTTGGCGTTGTTGATTCAAGACGTAATGGAGAAACTCCAGACCAGGCTTTTGAGCGTGTGTATAAGTTTGTTGAAGATAAACTAGCAGCAAAGATATCAGAAGCAAAGGTTGAACTAGAAGAAAGCAACTAGTATGACCGACAAGCAAAGTAAGTGGGCGTTGCTTAGTCGTTTTGACAAGCACTATAAGTTTAAGATGGGTCATGCTCCAACACATAATAAGTGGAAAGAGCAGAAGTCAGCAGAAATTCTTGTTGAGTCCTATACGCTAGAAACTTGCTATGCTTTGCTAGAGTACTATTTTGAAGTTACAGAAAATCCTACTTGGAATCATTTTTCTTATATTGCAGATGATATACTAAAAGCAAAGATGATAGAAGAAAAAGACTTACATGATCGTGAGCAACGTAAACAATTAGCAAAGGAGTGGTTGAGTGAATAATACAGAGTCTAAATTAATCTCAGCCGTTCTTCAAGATAAGCAAGCGCATGTTTTGTTACAGGCAAATGTAGAGAACATACTTACTACGCATGTAGATGTGTGGCAGTTTATTAGAAAATATTATGAGTCAAATGGCACAGTACCTCCTACAGATTTGGTTGTTGAAAAGTTTAGGGACTTTGATCCAGTTAGTGGCATCGGTTCCACAAAGCATCATCTTGAAGAATTACAGTCAGAGTACTTAACAAATAGTTTAAAGGATATTATTAGATCTGCTGCTACTGATGTGCAGGGAGGCTTGGGATTAGATGCCCTTGAGTCTCTTATTACTAAAACAGCAGAACTTAGAAAAAACACAGCAGCCATTCGTGATATCGATGTTACAGATTTAGATTCTGCAGTTGCATATTTTGAAAACTTAAAGAAGCAGCAGGAGTCTGGAGCGCTTGGCATTAAAACAGGGTTGCCAGGTTTTGATAATTACTTACCTTCAGGAATTATGCCAGGGCAATTAGGAGTCTTCCTTGCATACCCAGGTATCGGAAAGTCTTGGTTGTCTCTCTATTTCGCTGTACAGGCTTGGAAACAGGGTCGTAGCCCTATGATCATAAGCCTTGAAATGTCTGAGGTCGAAGTTCGTAATCGTGTGTTTGCAATTATGGGAGAAGGCCTTTGGTCACACAGAAAGTTAAGTTCTGGCAATGTTGAAATGGATATGCTTAAGTCTTGGCACACAAAAACAGTTCAGGGTAGACCAGAGTTCCACATCATATCAAACGACACTGGTGGAGATATTAATCCAATGGTGCTTCGTGGAAAGATTGATCAGTACAAGCCAGACTTTGTAATTGTTGACTATTTACAATTAATGTCACCAAACCAAAAGTCTGACAATGAAACAGTTAGAATGAAAAACCTTTCTCGTGAATTAAAACTAATGGCTATTTCAGAGGAGGTTCCAATTATTGCTATCTCTTCTGCTACGCCTGACGATGTTACTAAACTTGAGACAGTCCCAACCCTTGGTCAAACAGCATGGTCAAGACAGATTGCCTATGATGCTGACTGGGTTCTAGCATTAGGTCGAGGTGCTAATAGCGACATTATTGAGTGTGTATTTAGAAAGAACCGTAATGGTTTTATGGGAGAGTTCCTAGTTCAGGCTGATTTTGACAAGGGATATTACAGGTATAAGGATTATGAAGATAAGTCAGTATAATATGCTCCATGGAGACATTTCAGCACAAACCCATAAAAAGGTTTGCTTTGGACGGGGTCATTAATGATGACGCTGCCATATACAGATTACAGCAGGAGTATATCAGGCTACTGGTATCAGAGATGCGACTATCTGGCTATTCTCCAAGAATTGACATCGATCCACAATTTACATTATCATATAACCAAAACAAAAATTATTTTGAATTTACATTAAGCGTATACGGAATATATATAGGGAGAAAAAAATCAGAATGGATACTAGGGATAGACGGAACCAAGCCAGTATATACACAGCAAATCAAATCAAAAGAGTACTCGCAGGATCTGGCGTAACTGTAGAAAAAGAAGCAGAGTCTGAGTACATAGTATTTTGCCCATTCCATTCAAACCATAGAACTCCTGCTGGAGAAATAAATAAATATACTGGATTGTTCTTTTGTTTTTCATGCAGCAAAACAGCAGACCTAATAGAACTAGTAATGCATTTTTCTAATAGAACATATTTTGAGTCTGTTAGATTTATTAAGAGTAAAGAAGTTGAGACAAACATCCTGTCTGAGGTTAATAATAAGTTAATTGAAAAAGAAGAATGGACAGAGTTTGACATGTCTGTTGTCAATAGGCTTCATGAGCAGGCGCTTAACTCAGAAAGAGCGAAAGAGTATTTTGTTAAAAGAAAGATTACTAAAGAGTCTGTTATAAAGTTTAAACTTGGTTATTCTGAAAACCAAGATATGGTTTCGATTCCAATACAAAATAATGATGGACTGTGTGTAGGGTTTGTTGGAAGATCTGTTGAGGGTAAAGACTTTAAGAATACATCAAAACTTCCAAAGTCTAAATTATTATTTAATTTAAATAGAGTAAAGACTGCATCTAAGGTTTATGTAGTGGAGTCATCATTTGATGCCATTAGGTTAGACCAGGTTGGTTTTCCAGCCGTTGCTACATTGGGTGCTAACGTATCATCCAAACAAATAGATTTGCTTCAAAAATACTTTAGTGATATAATTATTATTGCTGATAATGATGAGGCAGGCGGTAACATGAAAGAAAAGATAGTCGAAAGACTAAATGGAAATGTTACTGTGATTAACTTAGATAAACAATATAAAGATATAGGCGACATGGACGATAAGTCAATAAAAGAATTGGAATACCAATTTGACAAATCAATATTGTCTATGCTACAATAGAAAAAACAAGGAGAAATAATGAATAAAATAGTAGGACTAAAGAATATAAATGCTTTACTAGATAAAAAGACAGACGAAAATGGTCCAAAGGTTCGCTGGCTAAAGTTAGCCGATGGACAGGCAGTAAAGATTAGATTTATTGAAGAGTTGGACGAAGACTCTGCAAACTATAACGAAAAGCGTGGACTTGCATTCGTTGTTAAGGAACATACAAATCCAAAGGATTACAAGCGCAAGGCTGTAGACACACTAGAAACAGAAGGTCGTGACTGGGCTGAAGAGATGTACCGCAAGGATCCAAAGGGAAATAGTGGATGGCGTGGCCGTCTTCGTTTCTATTGCAACGTTCTTGTCGACGACGGTATCGAAGCACCATATGTTGCAATCTGGTCAATGGGTATCAGCAAGCAATCATCATTTAATACAATCCGTGAGTATGCACTTGAAACAGGAAGCATCTCAAACGTTGTTTGGAAGTTAAAGCGTAATGGTCAGGGAACTGAAACATCATACACTTTGATTCCTTCTGCTCCAGATAAGGAGCCTTTTAACTGGGAAGGTATTGAGCCATATCCTCTAGAGAAGGCATTGCGTCGAGTTCCATATGCGGAGCAAGAAGCATTCTATCTAGGTTTTGATTCACCTTCATCTACATCAGCGACGAATATCGACTGGTAGTAGATGAACTACGTACCACTACACTTACATACTCACTTTTCATTGTTCGACGGTATTGGGTTGCCGTCTGAATATGTAGATCGTGCTACAAAATTGGGTATGCCTGCAATTGCGATTACAGACCATGGCTCCCTTTCTGGCCACAGAGAAATGTATCGTGTTGCCAAAGCAAGTGGTATCAAACCTATTCTTGGCATAGAAGGTTATATGTGTGAGGATCGCTTTGACCAAAGAGACAAAGCAGATCGTACTACTCCATTAGATATGGTTTATAACCATATAATTCTTCTAGCCAAGAATAAGGTTGGTTTAGAAAATCTAAATAAGTTAAATGAGATCGCATGGACAGAGGGATACTACAAAAAACCACGCATCGATTTTGAAGTTCTTGCAAAATACAAAGAAGGAATTATTGTTTCCTCTGCATGTCCTAGCGGAATTATCGCTAAGTCAATTGAACTTGGTGAACTTGGCATGGCAAAGAAATATATTAAATGGTTCAAAGAACAGTTTGGCGATGACTATTACCTTGAAGTAATGCCACACAATGATGAGTCAATCAATAGAAACATTTTATTGTTAGCAGATGAATTTAAGGTTAAGCCAATCGTCACTCCAGACTGTCATCACGTAGATCCATCGCAGAAAGAAATTCAAGAACTAAAACTTATCTTGAATACATACTCTAATAAGATTCAAAAAGATGCTACATACGAGAAGTCTAAAAAGCAAGGGGACTTAATGAAGCGTCTTGATTACCTATATGGCGCAGACAGACAGATGTCATTTAATAAGTTTGATATTCATCTACTATCATATGAAGAGATTCAGGCTGCTATGGAGAAGCAGGCAATCTGGAGAACAGATATTTATGAAAATACAATAGATCTTGCTAGTAAAATTGAAGATTATGATATTCAAGATAACCTAAACCTTCTTCCAGTTCAGTATAAAAATCCAGACAAGCAATTAAAAGAACTGGCCATGGCTGGTTTGGCAGAAAAAGGTCTTGATACAAAACAAGAGTATCTTGATAGACTTGAAGAAGAGTTAACTGTAATTCAAGATAAAAAGTTTGGCCCTTACTTCCTTGTTGTTCAAAGCATGATATCTTGGGCTAAGAAGGAAAAGATTATGGTTGGTCCAGGTCGTGGATCATCTGCTGGTTCTTTACTTTGCTACGCACTTGGCATTACAGATATTGATCCATTAAAGCATGGACTACTATTCTTCCGATTCATTAATCCAGAACGTAACGACTTTCCAGATATTGATACAGATATCCAAGATACTCGTCGTGATGAGGTAAAGGATTATTTGGTAAGACAGTATAAGCATGTTGCATCTATTGCAACATTTTTAGAATTTAAAGATAAAGGTGTTGTACGAGATGTTGCTCGTGCATTAAATATTCCGTTAGTAGATGTTAATAAAGTTTTGAAGTTAGTAGACACTTGGGATGAGTACTGCACATCAAAAACTACTGCATGGTTTAGAGAGAAATATCCAGAGGTGGAGCAATATGGAGAACAACTTCGTGGTCGCATTAGAGGTACTGGCATACACGCTGCTGGTGTTGTCACTAGCAAAAATCCTATTTTTAGGTACGCACCAATGGAGACACGCAATTCTCCTGGTTCCGATGAGCGTATTCCTGTTGTGGCAGTTGATATGGAAGAGGCTGAAAAAATTGGTCTCATCAAGATCGACGCACTTGGACTTAAGACTTTAAGTGTTATTAATGACACAGTAAATATAATTCAAGAAAGAGAAGGTGTTGACATAGATCTATTAAATATAGATATGTCAGATCCAAAAGTTTATGAGATGCTCTCACAAGGCTATACAAAGGGAATCTTTCAATGTGAAGCAACACCATATACAAACCTACTCGTTAAGATGGGTGTAAAAAATCTAGAAGAGTTGTCTGCCTCAAACGCCTTGGTTCGTCCAGGTGCCATGAATACTATTGGTAAAGACTATATTGAAAGAAAGCACGGTAGACAGGCAGTAAATTATTTACACCAAACCATGAAGCCTTTTACAGAAGAAACATATGGGTGTATCCTATACCAAGAGCAGGTCATGCAGGCTTGCGTTCAACTTGGAGGAATGTCATGGTCTGAAGCCGACAAGGTTCGTAAGATCATTGGTAAAAAGAAAGATGCTAGAGAGTTTGATGTGTTTCGTGATAGGTTCGTTGAAGGTGCTTCTAGGTTTGTTAGTCCTAACCAGGCTCGTGATCTATGGCATGACTTTGAGGCGCATGCGGGCTATTCGTTCAACAAGTCTCATGCGGTTGCTTACTCTACGCTCTCGTATTGGACGGCATGGTTAAAGTATTATTATCCACTAGAGTTTATGTACTCATTATTAAAAAATGAAAAGGACAAAGATGCGAGAACTGAATATCTTATTGAAGCGAAAAGAATGGGTATTAGCATTAAACTACCTCACATTAACGATTCGGATATTGATTTTAAGATTGAGGGTAAGGGTATTCGGTTTGGACTCTCGGCGATCAAGTTTATCTCTGATAAGATTGCAGAACGATATATATCGGCACGACCTTTTAAGTCTTTCGAGGAAGTTAAAACCTTTACATTTACGAAAGGTAATGGAGTCAACAGCAGAGCACTTGAAGCGTTAAGGCTTATTGGAGCAGCAACTTTCCCTGATAATCCAAGAAATGATGATGAGTTACGAGAACATCTTTATGAATATTTAGGTTTGCCAGAATTTACACAAACAGTTCCGTCACATTATCATGCATTTATAAATCCAGTAGAAGACTTTGAAGAAAAAGGTTCTTTTATTCTCATGGGAATGGTTAAAGGAATTAAGCGTGGCAAAGGATGGTCTCGTGTTGAGATATTAGATAAGACTGGAAGCATAGGAGTATTTGATGAAGAGCAAACTACAATTGAGGCTGGACGAAGTTATATTGCACTCTGTACTGATAATAGAATTGTTAGTGCTGTTCCTGTGGACGAATTAAAAGGATCTGATGCAGCGCTTGTTAAGTTCTTAAATTATAGAATGCTCCCATATAAAGATGATGAGTTATTTGTTGTATCCTTTAAACCAAGAATAACAAAGGCAGGTAAAAAAATGGCATCGCTTACTCTAGCAGATACTTCTAGAGAATTACATTCTGTAACAGTATTTCCTACAGCATTTGCTAAGGCATACATGAAAATAGAAGAAGGACACGCATACAAGTTTGAATTTGGCAAAACCAAAGATGGTACCGTAATATTGGAGGATGTAAATGTCGGTTAGCATTGAAGATGTATTAGCACAGTTAAACCCTAAGTTAAGAAAGAGCATATTAGTAGGAGATGAAGTCCCTAAGACTGAGTATGCAGCAACACCTAGCCACGGGCTTAATCGTGCCCTAAATGGCGGTCTGCCGTATGGAAGACAGGTGCTAATATGGGGATCAAAGTCATCTGCTAAATCATCCTTATGCTTACAGACAATTGCATTAGCGCAACAAGAAGGCAAGGTCTGTGCATGGATCGATGCCGAAATGTCGTATGATAAATCATGGGCAGAGAAGTTAGGCGTAGACACATCCAAACTAATTGTTTCTCAGGCTAGAACAATTAATGAAATGGTTGATGTCGGTGTAAATCTAATGGAGGCTGGAGTAGATTTAATTGTTGTAGATTCTATTACATCTCTTCTACCTGCTATTTATTTTGAAAAAGATTCTGAAGAACTAAAGCAATTAGAAAATACAAAGCAAATTGGTGCTGAGTCTCGTGACTTCAGTAATGCATGGAAGATGATTAACTATGCTAATAACAAGGTTAAGCCAACATTGTTTATATTAATTAGTCAGTCACGAAATAATATTAATGCAATGTACACAAGCCAACAGCCAACTGGTGGACAGGCTACTAAGTTTTATTCCTCTACTGTTGTTAAACTATTTTCATCAGAATCAGATAACCAAGCATTGAAAGGAAAAATATATGTTGGTGACAAGGCTATTGAAGAAAAGATTGGTAGAAAGGTTAGATGGGAACTCCAGTTTTCAAAAACTAGTGCTGCTTTTCAGTCTGGTGAATATGATTTCTATTTTAGAGGCGATACTTTGGGCATTGACTCTGTCGCTGATCTTGTTGATACTGCTGAATCTTTGGGCATAGTTGAAAGAACTGGAGCCTGGTATGTTCTTCCAGATGGGTCAAAGGTTCAGGGCAGAGATGGATTTGTTAACAGAGTAAGAGAGGATCTTGATCTACAAGAAATGATTAAGACTAAGATCAGTGGATAAGTACACAATATTTGAAGGAAAGTTTCCTTGCAAAACTTGTAAAAAAGAAGTAAAGACTATCAGAGTATATACATCAACTGGGATGGCATCCTGGATGTGTTCTGAAAAACATTTATCAGAAGTGCAGTTATATAAAGTTGGGTATAAGAAAGTAAAAAGAGATGAGTGAAAGAGGCGAGAGTAAAAGAATAGGTGCCAAGCAGCACAAAAATTCTGGTAGAAATACTAAGAAAGGTGATGCTACTTGGGAAAACTTTACTGTAGATTTTAAAGAGAACTCAAAATCTTTTACACTTAATCAAGATGTATGGGCTAAAGCAGTCACAGATGCTATAAGAAATGGTAACGATCCAGCAATTGTTGTGGTCCTTGGCGAGGGAAGCAAGAAGGTAAGGCTTGCTATAATAGAGTTAGAACTACTAGAACAGATGGTGAATAATGGAACAGAGTAATACAACGCTTGATATGGTCAATGGTTTGTCAGAAATAGCAGAGTATATGGAGGACGAAGAGTTAACCTCTGCCCTAACATTTATTGCTAAGATAATTATAAAGCCAGATATCCCCATGAGCGTGGCTACTGTAGAGATAGTTAGACTACAGGCAATTGCAGCCAAGATGGCATTCAGGGCTACATGGATGGCTAATGTGGATAAGTCAAATAGAGGAAAGAAAAATATTTACTATACAGCAGCAGAGTCAATAAACAGTCTCGTGTCTGCTCTTAAATACATAATTAAGTGATATCTGCTATAATTAATACAAACAAAGGATAACAATGACTAAAAATTTATTAAAGCAAGTAATGATAAAAAATCCAGACAAAAACTATGAGTCTAAAGAAGACACAAGTTTTGTTGACGGAATAATAGAAAAAATAGAATCTGGCTACATGACAAAAACAAAGCCAAGATTTAGCAAGAAAACAAATTTTTCAGCATCTGCTTTAACTTACGGCGCAGGTGAGTGTCCAAGATACTGGTACCTTGCATTTGATGGACAGGTTCACTATGATAATTCTGACGCATTCGGTGTTGCTAATAGAACTAACGGAACCCTTGGTCATGAAAGAATTCAGGAAGCCATTCAGGCTTCAGGACTACTTGATGAAGATATGGAATTCGATCCCATTGAAAGAAAATATAATAAGCAAACTCATCCAGCAATGGAGTTTAGAGTTAAACTAGACGACCCACCTTTTGACGGGTATGGAGATGTCATGCTTAATCATAATGGTGAAAGAATTATTGGTGAAATCAAAACAATAATGAATGAAGGTTTTGAATACAAAAAGAATAGTAGAAAGCCTAAGATGGGTCATCTTATGCAATTACTAATCTATATGAAGGTTTGGAAAGTCGGCAAGGGTGTAATGATTTATGAAAATAAAAATAATCATGAGTTGTTGACTTTACCAGTAGTAGTAAACGATCAGTACCGTCGGTGGGTAGACCAGGCATTTGATTGGATGAGAACAGTACACAAGTCTTGGAAAGATCGAGAGTTGCCACAAAAGCCTTATCGATCTAATTCTAAAATTTGTAAGGTGTGCCCAATCCAAAAAGCATGTGCCGAAGCAGAGACAGGGGTAATTAAAATTAAACCTCTGGAGTTGCTAGAAAATGAAAAGTTGTAGATGGTGCGATCATACATTTGAATCAGATGTATCTTATCAGATATATTGTTCAGAAAAATGCAGAGAGCAAGCCACAAAAGAAAAAATTGCACAAAGATATATTCAGACTAGACGACAAAAACGTAAGGGTAAGAATAGAACTTGTAAGCAGTGTGGAGAAAAGTTATCCATATACAACGATGAACCATTATGCAATCAATGCGTAATTAATCCAGCAGATGTTAAAAAAGTTTTAAAACAAGTAAAAGGATTGTCAAATGACAAAGGCAAAAGAAGCAGATAGATATCCAGAAGGCAACCAAGGTAGGATGCCTGGAGTAATTTGCTCTATAGATGCTAGTACTAATAATCTTGCTTTTGCAATATATTCGTATAAAAAATTAGATTGTTATGGGAAAATAACATTTAATGGTAGAGATATATACGAGAAGATCACTGATGCATGTAAAAAATCTAAGGCGTTGTTTGATCACTATAACTTGGTTGAGGCCATTGTTATTGAGCATACAGTATTTATGAACAGTCCTAAAACTGCAGCAGATCTTGCATTAATACAGGGAGGAATCCTGGGTGGCGCTGGATTATCTGGTATAAATGTTATTGGCAAGGTATCTCCAATTACTTGGCAAAACTATTTAGGAAATAAAAGATTAACTAAAGAAGAACAGATTAGAATTAGATCTTTGAATCCTGGAAAGTCAGACTCATGGTATAAGTCTTATGAGCGTGAATTCAGAAAACAAAGAACAATAAAACTCTTAGATGTTATTTATGACAAAAAAATAACAGACAACGATGTTGCAGACGCATGTGGCATCGGTCACTGGTCAATAAATAACTGGAACAAGGCTATTGGATTTGACAAGGATGAGTCATGAGTGCTAAACTATATACAAGTGAATTATGGCTTAAAAAGAGATATCATATTGATAAGAAATCTCCAGAGGCTATAGCAAAAGAATGCGGGGTAAGCGTGGAAACTATTTATGTATATCTTGCTAAGTTTGGATTAAGGAAGTCAAAGAGATGAGTTTAGAGCCAGTGTTTCCAGATTCAAAAGGATTTAATTGTCAAGACTTGTATTTGCTTACAGTAGGTACAGAAGCAGGCAAAGAAATTCTAGAGACTTGCCATGAAATTGCACACATGCTAGTTAAAAAGAATATTGCTTACGGTAACTCAGCCCTTGAACCAGTACGTATATTTTCAAAAGCGGGACCAAGAGAGCAACTCCATGTTCGTATTGATGATAAGTTAAATAGACTTATGAAGGGTACAGAGTATCCAGGAGATAATGATATTGATGATCTAATAGGTTATTTAGTCTTGCTTAAAATAGCAAAGTCAAATGATTTAGGAACTCAGGGGGACTATCAACTTGTCAACTGAAGAAGATTTAATTAAGCATCTTGATGAAATTAATACTGTTGTAGGAGAGTATTTAAAGGGAAATGATGCAACAAAGATTTCAAAAGACCTTGCAATACCAAGAACTCGTGTAGTACAGCATATCAATGAGTGGAAGGTAATGGCATCTGCTAACGATGCTATTCGTGCTCGTGCAAAAGAGGCTCTTGCAGTTGCAGATACACATTATAATAAATTAATTGCAAAGTCTTATGAGGTAATTGATGAGGCATCTTTGACAAACAACCTTGGAGCAAAAACACAAGCAATTAAACTTGTTATGGATATTGAGTCAAAAAGAATAGACATGTTGCAAAAGGCAGGCCTTCTAGAAAATAAAGAGTTAGCAGAAGAAATGCTACAGATAGAAAAAAAGCAAGAAGTTTTGATGGCAATTCTTAGAGATATAGCATCTGAATATCCGCAGGTTCGTGATGAGATTATGCGTAGACTTTCTGATGTTGCTAAAAAGGATGAAGTGATAACAATTGTCCACGATGTTTGATGATTTTCTTGAGGCATTAAAAGATAATCATTTTGAAGAAACTCCAGTCGATGCAAAGACGTTTGTTGAGTCTCCAGACTATTTAGGTCAGCCAGGATTATCTGATATCCAGTATGACATTGTTGAGGCAATGAGTCAGATTTATCGCAAAGAAGATCTTATAAATATTATGGGAGAAGAAGAGGGGGCAAGATATTATGATAAGTACACAAAGAATGAAATCATTCTACAACTTGGCAAAGGTAGCGGTAAAGATTTCACCTCTACTGTGGCTTGCGCTTATATTGTATACAAACTACTATGTCTCAAAGATCCAGCAAAATACTTTGGAAAACCAGCAGGGGATGCAATAGATTTAATTAACGTTGCTATTAACGCTCAACAGGCTAAGAATGTTTTCTTTAAGGGTTTCAAATCAAAGATTGAAAGATCCCCATGGTTTGCTGGTAAGTATGAAGCCAAGGTAGACTCTATTGGTTTTGATAAATCTGTTACAGTTTACTCTGGACACTCTGAGCGTGAATCTCATGAGGGTTTAAATCTTTTGCTTGCAGTGCTCGATGAAATTTCTGGTTTTGCATCTGAGGTTGCAACTGGCAATGAACAGGGTAAGACTGCTGACAATATTTATAAAGCATTCCGTGGTTCAGTGGACTCTCGTTTCCCTGATCTTGGAAAGGTAGTTCTTCTTTCATTCCCCCGTTATAATGGTGACTTTATTTCTGAGCGGTATGAAGCAGTAATTGCTGACAAAGAAGTAGTAAGCAAAACACATAGATTCATAATCAATCCTCTACTTCCAGAGGATGACAAGGATAATTGGTTCGAGATTGCATGGGATGAGGATCACATCAAATCATACAAATATCCTGGAGTATTTGCTATTAAAAGACCTACATGGGAAGTAAATCCTACAAGACAGGTAGATGATTTTAAGATTGCTTTTATGACAGATCTTGGCGATGCAATGATGCGCTTTGCTTGCGTTCCTACATATGCATCAGATGCATTTTTTAAACAAGCAGATAAGGTTCGTGCTTGTATGACAGCCAGAAATCCCTTGGATCAATTCAGAAGATTTGAAGAAAACTTTAAGCCAGATCCAGACAAGGTTTATTATGTTCATGCTGACCTTGCACAAAAGCACGATAAGTGTGCTGTTGCAATTGCACATGTTGAAAAGTGGGTTAATGTTCAGGTAATTAAAGACTATGAGCAGATATCACCTATTGTTGTTGTAGATGCTGTTGCATGGTGGGAACCAAAAGTAGAAGGGCCAGTCAACCTTTCAGAGGTAAAGCAGTGGATACAAAATCTACGCAGGCTTGGATTTAATATAGGGCTAGTAACCTTTGACCGTTGGCAATCTTTTGACATCCAGAATGAATTGCAGGCTGTAGGCATGAGAACAGAAACAGTCTCTGTAGCCAAGAAGCATTATGAAGATATGGCTATGCTTGTGTATGAGCAAAGACTAGTAATGCCTGCTATCGAACTTTTGTTTGAAGAACTAACAGAACTTAAGATTATGAAAAATGACAAGGTAGATCACCCACGCAAAAAATCTAAAGACCTTGCTGATGCCGTGTGTGGCTCTATCTTTGGTGCCATATCCTATACACCCAGAGATCAAAACCTTGAAGTCGAGGTTCATACATTTAGAGGACAGCCCCGTAGAGTTGACACGCTCCCTGAGAACGTGATACAATATAAACCTAACCAAATAGAAGATATAAAAGACTATCTGGATAGACTAAAAACAATATAAACCAAATGAATAATAAAAGGAGAAAAATGAATTCATTTAAGAAGATCGCTCTTGCCGTGGTTGCAGCCATGACATTGGGCACACTCGTAGTGACACCTGCAAGTGCCAATACCGTTTCAGTAGACGTAACAACTGAAGTATCTGGTTCTGGTACAGCAGCCTCACCATTCACAGTAAAGGTTCCTTCTGACAACGTAGTAAGCGTTGCAGATACCACAACTGCAACAAACAACGAAGCACTTCTTATCACTGCTACAGTAGTTGCTGGAACACCAGTAACATTTACTGCAGTAGGTGCTAACACACGTCTCGTATCTGCAATTGGTTCAACAGTCAATGCATCTGCTGGATCCTCATCAATCACAGTCACACCTGCTTCAACAACAGCGACTGTATATGCATACACAACAAGTACTGCTGCATCTGCGGTTACAGTTTCTGTAGTCGGTGCAAGCACAACAATTTATCTTAAGGGTGTTGCAGGTCCTGCATATGAACTTAAGATGTCAATCCCTGCTTCAGGAAATATTTCTGGCAAGGTAACTGCAACTCTTGATGTAGCAGATATTTTCGGCAACGCTGTTGCTGATACAGTAACTGTTACTACTCTTGGTGGCGCAACTGCTGGAACAGTAACTGCTGATGCTCTTGTAACAGGTCGTTACACATCAGAGATCTCACTTCCTGCAACTGCTGGAACTGTTGCTGTAGGAGCATCTATTACTGCTCCAACATCTGTTCCAACAATCAAGTTGGCAACAACTTCTCAGACTGCAATCGTATCAGTATCTGATCTTGCATCTGCACTTGCTGCTGCTAACACTGCACTTGCTCTTGAAAAGGCTGGTCGTGCTTCTGATGCAACCGCATCTGCTGCTGCTCTTGCTGCTGCTGTAAAGGCAGAACAGGATAAGGCTGCTGCTGCTGCTATTACTGCTGCTGCTGAATTGGCTAAGGTCAAGGCAGATGCCGTGACTGCTAAGGTTGCTGCAGATAAGGCACTTGCTGATGCAACTGCTGCACATGCTGCAGAACTTGCAAAGGTTAAGGCAGACAATGCTGCTGCAATCGCTGCAATGAAGAAGGCATTCAATGATCTTGCCAAGAAGTGGAACGCAAAGAATCCAAAGGCAAAGGTTACACTTGTTAAGTAATTAACACAACAACTTGGGGAGTGGGGAAACCTGCTCCCCTTTTTGTTTTGAGGTGATATAATTAAGTATGTTTGATTTAATGGAAAAAGCAAAAGAAAATAGTAAGGTTTTAGTATTTGAAAATTTTTACACTTCAGAAATCACATGGGAGGATGTAGCAAAATTTTTATATAGTGAGTCACTTATACCAAATGAAATTCTTAAGGATAGAATTTTAAATCAAGGCGGTTCTTTCAGAGGTAATGTTGAGATTCAATCAGGTTTGTGGTTTGCACCGCAAGGCAGAAGATCAATTTTTAGTCATTTTAAAGGTGTAACTGAATTACTATATAAATTAAATAAGTCTATAGATAACACAAACTGTGATTATTATGAAGGCAAAGCCTGTAACTGTAATAGTGATTGGCACCTTCAGGGAATAAGAATATCAATGACTGATAGAGTTACTGGTTATCATCAAGATACCGTTGATGCAATTTTTTGGCAAATACTTGGACCATCTTTGTGGGAAGTAGATGAAAAAGAAACATATGAATTAAACCCAGGAGATCTAATTTATTTACCTACTGAAACAGCACATAAGGTTTGGGGTATTGGACCACGATTAGGGCTTATAATTGACAATCTCAATACCAAATATTTAAAATAAAAATGCTATAATTATCCTATTAATTGTGGAGGATGAAAGGATAATTAAAAAATTAACAAGAATACTTACAGCAACTTTATTGGCTTTTGGATTCAATCTTTTCATTCCAGAAAACGCTAATGCTACCTGTATAAACCATATTCAATCACAAACCATAGCAGCAGCATACGAAGGCGATGCAGAACCTACAGTCCACCACATGGACACCTGTTCTGGAGATGACATAGGATATCAAATACCAATCGCAACTACCGTGACTTTTGACGGGGTACAGTATGAAAACATTTACGCTACAACTAACTCAGTAATTACCTTTGGTCAACCTGATCCGACATACTGGGCATATCCTAATACACCATCTATCTCTCTATATTCAATGGACTGGTTTCCAGGAGTAAGCGGAACATCTGGTTTGGATATATATTATTCAGAGGGCGGGTTTCAACTAAATCTAAACATGGTTCCTTTTGGTAACTATGGGGCACAACCAAGCACAGTAAATATATTAGTGGCTATTACTAATACTGGTAATTTAGCGGTGTCCTATAGTTATCAGGGTCCTGAATATCCAAATCTTAGAACAGGAGTAAGGTTACATAATGGGGATATTGTTTCTCTGGAGGCGTGGGGAGCAACCCAAGTTTCTGCTTCTGAGCCAGTCCCTGTATTGCAGGCAGAGCCTATTCCAGAGCCTTCTCCTACTCCTACACAGCAACCATCACCAGAACCCTCTCCAACGCCCACAGAAGCCCCTATAACGCCAGAAGAACAGCAAGAGCAGGTAGCAGAAGCAGTTCAGTTGGCTGAAGAAATATCAGACCTAAATAATCTTATTGCTGCAATAAATGGTGAAGAAATAAATGAACCAGAAACAGAACCTACAACTGAACCAGAGCCAGAGCCAAGTCCTGATTCTACAGAAGATCCAGATTTACCTGAACCTGATGTTGAAGTTGATCCAGAGATTATTACTCCAGAGGATCCAAGATTCCCTGATGATGAGCAAACTGAACCAGAAGATCCCACTCCTTCTCCAAGCCCTGATACAACAGATGGGGACAGCGAAGAGACTGATCCAACTCCAGAGCCTTCAGAAGAGCCAACACCTCAGCCAGAGGAAACAGATCCAGTTCAAGAGCCTGAACCTGAGCAACCTGTTGACGAAGAGCCTGCAATGCCAGCACCAGATAATAATAACACAGACGACAGTAATCCAATTTCAGCAGATGAACTTAATAAATTAAATAAACTAATTGGACAAAACGATGCTAAGTTGGCTGCTGAATTATCAAACATGCTAACCGAATTATCTCCAAAGGAGGAAGAGGCAATAGCAGAAAATCTTGGCATTAAAGCAGAAGAAGTATCAATAATTGCAGAAGCAATTAAAGACAATCCAGCAATAGCGGTAGCCTTTGTAGAGTTTGCTGGTAGAGCAGAAGAAAACTCAGATGCCCCAATGCCATATACATTAGCAGATGCTATTACTGAGGTACAAACAGAAGCATTTTTAGCAGATCCTATCGGAACATTAACTAATATAGATTTTGAAAAGTTATTAAGCCCAACAGAATGGGGTAAGGATATGACAGATGATCAAAGAGAGAAGGTTCAAGAAGTCGTTATCCCTGTTATTTTGGTAGGAAATATCGTTAGTTCAGTTATGTCACTAAGGAGGTTATAATATGAACATGATTAAGAAGGTAGTTAAGGGACTCTTTAAGTGGTTTAAGGCTGCTATTATTGAGAGTATAGCCCAGGTCTTTACTATTCTTGGCTTCTTTATTGCTTGGCTAACCCTTACAGGTACCGCCCAGCAGGTAGTTGGAGTAGCCACATTGATATCAATAGCCCTATGGCTTATTACCATTCCGCTTCGTGAAGAAAAAGAATAGTATAATGTCAATATGAAGATTCGTCATATTTTATTATCGTGTATACTTATATTAGGCCTTTCTGGCTGCGGGTATGACGGTCATTATCGCTACCCTTGCCAGGACCCAGCCAACTGGGATAAGGCAGAATGTAATGTTCCAATATGTGAAACTACTGGAACATGCACAAGAGATATAATTGGAAAAGATACTTGGGATGAGTATCAGAAAACGAAAGGTAAGTAATGTCTAAGCAACGATTAACGCCACAGGATCTTGATGCACGACTAAAGTTTATTCTTGGTTGTACACTTGGAGCAATCCTTCTTTTTACAGCATTAGGAATTTTGTATGCTCTTATATTTGTAACACAGCCTATCGGAGCACAGTCAGAAAATGACAAGATGTTCTTTAATGTTTTGGGATCAGTTGCAACATTTATTACAGGAACGCTTGCTGGTTTATTAATTGGTCAATCAGGTGCTAAAGATGTTATGGCAGCACAGGTTGCAAATAAAGAGGTAGATGCTAAAAATACTCAGGCAGACAAAAAGTTAGAATCTGAAATTAGAATGGCTGAAGATAAACTTGACGCAGAACTTGACGAAGTAAGAGCAAGACTTGCAAAGAAACCAGATGGCGCTATGCCAGAAGAGCAACCAATAGATACTGATTGGGACAAGGAGTAGTCATGGCAGAGATGGGAACACCAGAAAAACTTATTGAAGTTGCAGAAGGCGAACTTGGAACTATAGAAGGTCCAAAAGATAACGAAACCAAATATGGCAAGTTTATGAAAGCAAACTTTCAACCATGGTGCGGGTCTTTTGTAAACTGGTGCGCTAATGAAGCAGGAGTAAAGATTCCTAATACTGTTTATACACCAGGTGGAGCAGCAGCATTTAAGAAGGCTGGTGCATGGATTGATGGAGACATCGCAGATCCAGAACCAGGAGATATAGTTTATTTTGATTTCCCCTCAGACGGTGTCGATAGAATCTCACATGTTGGTATTGTTGTTGAAGACAATGGAGATGGAACTGTTTGGTGTATTGAAGGAAACACATCTTCAAATAAAAAAGGAAGTCAAAGAAATGGCGGAGAAGTTTGCAAGCAACTCCGTGCATATAAGAAAAATAAGAAAAATGTAATGATTTCAATCGTTGGCTTTGGTCGCCCTAAATTTGGTGGTAAGGCAGCAGCAACATCTACTACAAAATCTGAGTCTAATAAGACTGTTAAGAAGCCTAAAACATGCTCAGAATGTGGACAAACAATCAAGTAATTGACACATTTTTAGTTCAATGCTATACTGAATACTAAATATAGGAAGGTGTCAAATGACTTGTATTGCCGTAGTTCGAGATGCTGCAACAAATAAAATATACATGGCTGGAGATCGTGGTGTCTCTGACGACAATACTATCAATGTTTGTTCAAGTCCAAAGGTTTGGAAAAAAGAAGGATATCTTTTTGGTTACGCTGGATCAATGGATGGTGATAGAATAAAGCATTTGTTTGTTCCACCAACACCAGAACCAAGAGTAAATATTGATAAGTTTATGTATAGCAAATTCCTTAAAGCACTTAGAAAGTTTTACGAAGAATGGTGGGTAGATGTTTCACCATCATCAGATTTTGGATTAATTATTTGTGTTAAGGGTAAGATATATGAACACAATGCAGCAGATATGTCATTAACTCAATACGATCAAGACTATCTTGCTATGGGGTCTGGCGGAGATTTAGCATTAGGGTCTTTATATTCAACTAAATTATATAAAGATGGAAGAAAAAGAGCAAATATGGCAGTTCAGGCTGCAATAAATCATTCAACTTCCTGCAAAGGTCCTATTGACATAGTAAGCATTTAAGGATATACTAGAGGTATGAATCATATGGGTATGGAAGATCTTTCTCCAGAGGAGCAAGAGTTTGGTATCTGGTTACAGAACGGCATTGAGAGAGGCTGGATCAGTGACCCTTATTGCCACACGCATGACGGTGGCTATCAGTATATGAGTCAAGAAGAAGTAGAAGAATGGGAAGCAGGAGGCGACCCATGCGAACACGTAATAAGAATATTCATCTAACAGAAAGGTAATACAATGAAAAAATTACTAACAACACTACTAACACTAACTATTGCTTTGGCACCACTGCAGTTGGCACAGGCAAATGATCAAAAGGTTCTTGCTATTATTGATACCGCAATTGATTCTAAGAAGGTTGCATCAGTAATTTATGAGGCATGCTTTACACAAAATCAATCATGCCCAAACAAGACTAATTTTATGGAAGGTATTGGGTCAGCAGCATCACCAATCTGGCCAACATCAATTACAAGTGATATATACCATGGACATAATGTAACTCAGGCTGCACTCGTTACCAGTCCAGACATTAAGATTGTTTTTGTAAGAATTGCAAACGTAACTGCCTCTGGAGGATCATTAAACCAACCAGAATCTATTGTTCAGGCAATTAGATGGGTATCGAATAATGCTTCAAAGTATAGTATTGATGCTGTATCTATTAGCCAGTCAAGCATTTCAAAAAATAATCTAGCACGATGCACAACTGATACTGTCGCCATTAACTCTGTTTCTCTGTTGAATAGTCAGTCAATTCCAGTTTTTGCTGCCACAGGTAATGATGGTTTGTTAGATAAGGTTGGATTCCCATCATGTGTTTCAGGTGTAGTAGGAGTGGGTGCATTGGCATCAACTTCAAAGATTAAGTCACCTTTAACATATACTATATTTGCAAAGTCAACTAACAGGGGGCCTGGATTAGATATTGTTGCACAAGGAGACACTGTGGTAACAAGATATAACGGCACAGTTGTAGAAGCATTTGGTACATCTATAGCATCTCCAATTGCAGCATCTTTATATGTAAATAAAAATACAGACAGAAATGTTAATAATTTTATTAGTACATTTTCAAAGGTACTAACATATCCATACATTTCTAAGTAATAGTATAATAGTCCTAGGCATGACTAAAAACTGCCTACAATAAAAATAGGAGAAAATGATGGAATCAAGAAAAAGAACTTCCTTAAAAGCAATATGCTACACAATATATCATGTAACTATTGCTACTTTAATTTTTTCTACTGTAATATATTTGATTACTGGAAAATGGGAGTATGAATATTTAGAGCCAATAAGTATGGGCTTTATTGCTTATCTTGCCTGGGAAATTTTTGGGTATTATATTTTTGAAAGAATATGGCCTAAAGCATTTAGAAAGGTTAAGTAATGCGTATTAAAATTATTAGATTTATTGTTAAGGTGCTAGGGTATGAACTAAGCAACGCCCCAAGAGGGGTTCAAACCTGGCAGTTAAGAAAGAAAAAGTAATGCCTTCATATGAGTATGACTGTATGCCTTGTGCAAAACGGTATATAAAAGAAAGATCTATTAAGGAAAGTGATCCAGGATATACCTGTGAAACTTGCAATGCTACCCTGGTTCGTGTATACTCTAATGTAGGGGTTACATTCAACGGCTCTGGTTTTTATCAAACTGATAATAGAAAGGTATAATATGTTTAGTATGCTCAAGAGTAAAGAAGAAGAAAAGGTATGGCTTCTTGATGCCAATGATCGCTGTGACAGATGTGCTGCTCAGGCATATGTCAAGGTTGTTGGTAAGTCTGGCTCGTCCCTTTTGTTCTGCGGACATCACTACAATAAGGCGATGGATAATGCAATTGGATATGACAATATGATGAAGTTTGCCTTAGAAATTCTTGATGAACGAGATAGATTAATCGAAAATAGATCAGTCGGATCAGAAAACTAATTAGAGGCTAACAATGAATATCTTGGGTAAAGATTATGAAAAGGTGCTCTATGTTCACATACCTAAAACTGCTGGGTCGTCTATCACCAAGGTGTTGCAGGACAATAATTTAGATAATTGGACAAGGGCATATCCAAGGCACCATGATCCATATTTTTATTTAGCACAGGCAAATAATGTTGATGATAAGGTTTTTTCATTTTCTACCATTAGAAATCCTTATACTCGTACATATAGTTCTTTGCATCAATATAATAAAGCAAACAAAACTAATCTATCGTTTATGGAATATCTTAATAATATATTAGAAAAAAGAATATCTAAGATTAGCCCTTTGCTACATTTACCGCAAGCATGGTATGTAACAGATTCAAATAATAATATACTAGTAACAAAGTTATATAAGTTTGAAAACATTAAAGAGTTAGAGCAAGATCTTAATTGGGAGATAGGCTCATATCACATTGGTAACTATACTAAAGATATGTATAAAGAAGCATATACAGACATTGCCATAGACATTGTTAGAAAGTATTATGCATTAGATTTTAGTATATTTGGGTATTCTACTAATTTCGAAGAAACCTTGGAGTACCGATGAGAAAATCAGAAGAAGATTTTAATGTAAAAAAGCATGCAGAATATGACGTTTCAGAATTGCAGGATTATGTAAATAATTTTTCAGATGAGTGGCTGCTAGATGTAAGCAGACAGAATAGACCAAACACACCACATAAACAAACTAATACGTATAATGTTTATACTAGCAGTATCCATTGGAAGAATGGAGAAAAGTTTGTCACTAATAAAATATCTCAAGACGAAAAACTATTGCAATTAGTAGAGCCAATAGTGAAAGATTTAGAAAGAATACATAATGGTGTTCGTGGTAACGTGCTTTTGATTAAACTTAAGGCAAAAGAAGATGTTGCTATGCATGAAGACGCTGGAGATTATTTAATGATGTCCCGCAGAAACCATGTTCCAATCATTACTACTGGAGATGTAGTATTTGGAGTTGGATCTGAACGCATCAGCATGAAAACTGGCGAATGTTGGGAAATAAATAATTACAGATTTCACTGGGTAGATAACAACAGCGAAATAGATAGAGTTCATTTATTAATAGACATCATGCCATACGAGATCATAGGAGATAATCATGTACGAGTATAGAGTAAAAAAGATCACTGGAGTAGTTGATGGAGATACAATAGATGTTGATATAGATCTAGGGTTTAATGTATCTTTTTCACAAAGAGTAAGGCTTGCTGGTATTGATACGCCAGAGTCAAGAACATCTGATAAAGCAGAAAAGGTATTGGGCCTTGAGTCTAAAGAGTACTTGAAGTCTAAGTTAAAAGATGCTAAACTTGTAGTAATCAAAACAGAAAAGCCAGACTCTTCCGAGAAGTATGGTCGCATTTTGGGGTGGCTATATGTTGATGGCAACACAATTTCTATTAACGATCAGATGATTGAAGACGGATATGCGTGGGGCTATCTTGGAGATACCAAGGTAAAAGATTTTGCTGCTCTTGCCAAGCAAAGAGAAATTGCAAAAAAGAAAGTAAAGTAAATGGATGCTAGAACTAATGCTTTAATAGAGCATTTGGTTTTACAGGGCGGTATCGAAATCGAAGATATTGATATTGAAACTGGTGAAACATACTATACTATAACCGATAAGTTAAAGGATATGGCTCCAGAGTTATATCAGGAATTGGATGATCAGTTTAAGCATCATCTATTTGTTCTTGGTAAGCGTGGTCCAGAATCAATGGTTTGGAGAATAAGGAGTTAAAATGGAGATAGACGATTTAATCTTAAGTGGTGCCATAGAGCCAGCAGGAGTAGATCCTGATACTGGTGAAATGCTTTATAATTTTACAGATAAACTAAAAGATGTTAGCCCTCTTTTACATCAAGAGGTAAATAATGCTTTTAATTCGCATGTCATGAGGCTATGGGAGTTAGGTCTAGTTAGTATGGATGTTACTGATAAAAATCCATTGGTCCAGTTAACCGAAAAATCTTTTGACCATGAATTAATATCTCAGTTAAATGATGAAGAACTTTATACCTTGAAGGAAATTAAGAGAAACTTATTAAGACAGTAGTATAATTGTCCTGGTGATATAATGGAATATATTATAGGATTTTTATCTGCTATTGTTTTTGTATATTTTCTTGCCCGTATTCAAAATAAATATGATGTTCTAAGGGTAAAACTAAAATTTTCTAAGTCGACTCAGAGCAGGAACCATTATTTATTTGAAAGGGATGCTAATCTTATAAAGAAAAAGAAAAAAGAAATCAACAGACAATCTACAAAACATGATAAAAATGTCAATATAAGGGTAATAATTATGGACGATCAGGCTTATTGGATTAAAGATAACACCTTTTATATGGCTGATATGAGTTATGGAAATGTTGATAAGGAAACCACCAGAGTAGTTGACACAATGGCTATGAATAAGGTACAATTAGATAAGATGATATTCATCATAGATAGATTAAGAGAAGAGGCTTTTGATGATCGTTGGGGTGCAGGGAACTAGTAGTTTTAATGACTACCAGGTTTTTCTTCGTGCCGTAGGCGTTGCTTTATCAAGCATGAGCGAAGATGACGAGTACTTTTATATATACACTGCTGGTCCAGCAAATGTAAATAAAATGGTAATGGAGTTTGTAAATGTTTCTGAAAAGGGAATGAAGTCCCGTGGTAAAAAAATTAAAATGTTTAAGGTGGCACCGCAATGGCTGTCAGAAAATATTTTAGATATTAACTATTTTGTATTTTTATCAAAGCCAAAAGAAAATGTATCAAAGTTAGTAGCACAAGCACAATTAAATAATATCGAAGTTGGAATATTTCAATACTAGGAGAAAAATGATAGTAAAAGAATTAGATCAAATGGAAAAGATTGTATCCAAAAATAAAAGTTTATTTTGGGACGGGTGGACTGTAGTTAGCGTATATAAATCTGACAAGGCTAAGACATCAAAGCATGGGGTTTATGTAAACGGTCACTGGTGTATGTCAAAAAGATTTGAGCCAAATAGGAATGGCTGGGATATTCCAGAAAGGCTAGTGCTGGGGTATGCACAAACTTAAATGGAAAGACTCTGCTTCTTGTTTAGATTATGATACAAACTTATTCTTTGATAAATACGAAGAAGAAGAGTTACTAAGACCAGCAATTGATGCCTTATGCATTGAGTGTCCAGTAGTACAAACATGTTTTGCTGTAGGAGTATCAAGCAAAGAATATGGTGTATGGGGCGGTATTTATTTAGAAGCAGGAGCAATCTCTAAAGAGTTTAATAGCCATAAAACTGAAAGTGACTGGGGCAATACATGGAAGCATCTCACCACTGAAGAAGGCTATAAATGAACAACAAAGAATATTTAGATTTTTTAAGGAAGAAAAATAAAGATATTTTATCAAAATGTTATTATTGCAGTGGCTTTGCCATAACTATAATCGCTGATGGCTATGCCATTAAGCCTGTATGTAAAGAACATGATACTCGATCATTTGATATAATGGAAGAAGATATCAATACAATATTTGAGAAACAGAGGGACTTTGAATGATTATTCAGATTATAGGTCTTCCAGGATCAGGTAAAACTGAACTGGCCAAGGCACTGAAAGAACGAATTAATGCTATTCATCTTAACGCAGATGAGGTTCGTGCAACAGTCAATTCAGACTTAGGGTTTAGTCATGAGGATAGAATTGAACAGGCACGTCGCATGGGTGAGATGGCACGACTTATTGCCAAACAAGGAGTTGCACCTGTCATTGTAGACTTTGTTTGTCCGACTGAGTTAACTCGTGCAGCATTTGGAAAACCAGATATTTTGGTTTGGATGGCTACCATTGATGAGGGTAGATTTGAAGATACAAATAGAATGTTTGAAATTCCTTCAAATTATGACATTTCTTTTGTAAGTCATGGATATACTGCTGAAGGAAAAGCGTTAAAAATTATTAAGGACTTTGGCCTACATGATTGGTCTGCACCAACAACTTTGATGCTGGGTAGGTATCAGCCATGGCACGAAGGTCATCATGCGCTTTATGTTGAGGCTGGCAAGAGAACAGATCAAGTATTACTTGGAGTACGAAATACATATAATACAAGTGAAAAAGATCCTCTCAAGTTTGATCAGGTTAAAGAGTATATTGCTAAAGATGAATTTATGGATGGGGCAATGGTACTAAGATTACCTAACATTACTAATATTATTTATGGTCGTGATGTAGGATATAAAATAGAGCAAGTAGATTTGGGGGCAGACATTCATGCTATATCGGCTACGCAAAAGCGTAAAGAAATGGGTATCTAAAGTCTGGAACTTCATAACCAAGCCCAACAATATTGAGTGGCCGTCATGAATGTAACCAAACAAAGATCAGCATTAAAAGCAATCACCTGGCGGATTATTGGAACAGCAGATACCTTTGTTATCTCTTGGGCTATAACTAAAGAGCCAGTAAAAGCAGGTGCTATTGCAAGTTTTGAGGTATTTACAAAAACAATTCTTTATTACTTCCATGAGCGTGGTTGGAATAAAATTAAATGGGGTAGAAAATAATGTATACAGATTCTATGCGTAGGGCATTTAACTCTCTTAATCATTTTGCACCTAAAGGTTTTATATTAGATTTAATAGATAATGATAGTTTTATTACAGTTCGTGCGTCTGAAAAATCTTTTATGTCACTACTTGACGAAGATAAGCGTCGTGCTGTAGAATATATGATAAGGGTTAAAAAAGCCCTTGAGGACAATGGTGCCATTGTTCTTTTAGTTCGTGAAGGTGGTAAAGAATAATGCAAACATTTTTGCCCTCAGCCAATGCAACAATAGCCGCTAGTATGCTTGATAGCAAACGATTAAACAAGCAAATTCTTGAGTGCTATCAGATTTTAAATGTTCTCTCTGGCAAATCTAAAGGTGGCGGATGGAGAAATCATCCTGCAGTGCTAATGTGGAAAGGCTATGAAAAAGGACTTTGGAAATATGTTCAGGCTATGATTGTTGAGGCTCGCAGCCGAGGTATTCGTACAGAAAACAATGAGGCTAATCTTAATAACTTAAAAGATTTATGCTGGGATATTTGGGGAGACAACCCTCCATCTTTTTGGAACGATAAGACAAAACTTATGCGTGTAGTTACAACACATAAGGCAAGTCTATTTGATAAGGATCCTATGTTCTACGCAAGGTTTGGTTATGCAAAGCATAGCATCTATAACAGTCCATGCTGTTCTAAGTGCAAGTATTACTGGGTAACACATGAGGGTAGAAATGCTTGAGTTCTTTATATTTTTAATTGTTTTTATTATAATAACTATACTATCAGCAATAATTATAAGATTAAAAAATGTAAACTTGCAGTTAATTATTGCAATAGATCAAGCCATTGCAGATATTGAAGTTTTAAGTGCACGAACCAGTGATAATCCTACTGAAAAAGAACACCTATTATCATTTTTAAATGAAACTCGTGACATTGCATACAAATATATAGAAGATGTTCATGCTGCTTTATTAGAGTATAGAGATGAAATAGAATATGATTTAAACAATCCAAGTGAACTATCTATACATAGACTTAAAAATGCTTTTAAAAAGTTAGAAAAAATCTATCCAAAGGACATTCCAAATGATTAATGCAAGAGGAATACCTACGGCAAATTGCCCCGAATGCGGTTGCGATCTTTTAAAGGTTAATGTAAAAATTGATCCAGTAGATTATGAGATAGGGTTATATACATTGGATGGGGAGTGTGCTAAATGTGGTGCTTTAGTTACCGTTGCTACTCCACTTGACCATCCAGGTTTTCAAAAAGGAGAAAAATGAAAGAGATTATATTCTCAGTTTTAACTGGTTTTGGCTGCGGTTTGGTGTTTGCAATCTTTAAACTACCTGTCCCAGCGCCACCAGTGTTTGCTGGAGTTGCTGGTATAATTGGACTATGGCTCGGATACGATGTCATAACAAGGTTCATATCCTAGGAGGAAAAAATGAAACTTAAAGAAAAACAAAAGAAAGTGCTAGAGACTTATATTGCATCATTTGGTGTTGCTGTAGCACAATCATATCAGGCTAATAGCGATCTTGGAATAGAGGGTTTATTAATTGCAGGTCTAATTGCAGTAGTAGGACCAGCAATAAGAGCAATTAATCCAAAGGATCCAGCATTTGGTCTAGTAGCAAATGTAGTTGATTCAGAACTCAAGAAGTTGGCTAAGAAGGCTGCTCCAAAGAAGAAGGCTTCTGTAAAGAAGTCTGGCGGTGGCGGAAAGCCATCACAAATGGCATAATAGCCTTATAAAGGAATAGGGATGGGTTATTGACATCCCTATTTCTAATTAAAAGGATAAAGCGTGATAATTAAATATTATTGTTATAAAATTTTTAAAAAAATAAAAAACATTATTTTTTTTAAAAAGAAAAAAGATATAAATAGAGAGTTTATATATTAAATGATTATACTTGGAATTAATGAAACATCACATGATGCTTCTGTGTCTTTAATTAAAGATGGTGAAATACTATTTGCTGGTCATGCTGAAAGATATTCTAAGGTTAAAAATGATTGGTATAACAATAAAAATATTTATTCAGATATGCTTAATTATGGAACGCCTACACATATAGCATATTATGAACACCCTCAACTTAAAAGATCAAGAATATTATTAAGAGGTGGAGCAGCAGACTGGAAACCTAATATTCCGATGGACCTTCCAGTAAAATACTTTAGTCATCACTACTCACACGCATGTGCTGGTTATTACACAAGCAAGTTTAATGATGCAGTAATTGTAGTTTTAGATGCAATAGGAGAATACAATACTTCAACCATATGGGTTGGAGAAGGCAGTAAGATTAAGTCAGTTAAAAAGTTTAACTATCCATTTAGTTTTGGTTTATTTTATTCTGCATTCACTCAACTTGTAGGGCTAAAGCCAAACGAAGAAGAGTACATTCTTATGGGGATGGCTGGGTATGGAGACCCTGAAAGATATTTGCATAAAGTAAAAGAGTATTTCCCATCAATGTCTCAACAAAAATATAACTTTCACAAGGGTATTCTTGATTGGGATGAGCCTATTGGACAACAGGAAAAATTTGATATTGCTGCTGCAGTTCAAAAGGTATATGAACAAAGACTCATGGAGTTTATGCGATATGCAAAGGCCAAAACAGGAAAAGAAAATCTTGTTTTTATGGGTGGATGTGCACTTAACTGTTCAGCAAATACAAAGTTATGGGATATATTTAGTGATATCTGGATTATGCCAAATCCAGGAGATGCAGGAAGTTCTTTGGGCGCAGCAGCAGCCCTGTACGGTAAGCATTTAAATTGGCAATCACCTTATCTTGGCTATGATCTTGGTGGAGAATATCCAGTTCAGAAAATTTTGGACGGTATATTTGAAGACGGAATCGTAGCAGTAGCATCAGGTAGAGCAGAATATGGTCCAAGAGCATTAGGAAACAGATCTATCCTGGCTGATCCTACAGATCCAGACATAAAGAATAAAGTTAATTTAATTAAGAAGAGAGAGTTGTTTAGACCATTTGCCCCAGTAGTTATGGCAGAATATGCATCTGAATGGTTTGACATGAATTATGAATCTCCATATATGCAGTATGCTGTTAAATGCTTGAAGCCTGATTTAATCCCTTCAGTAGTTCATGTGGATGGAACTTCTCGTGTTCAGACAGTAACAAAAGATCAGCACCCTGGACTATATACTTTATTAGAAAAATTTTATTCAGTCACTGGTGTTCCTATATTACTAAACACAAGTTTAAATATTAAAGGACAACCATTATTAAATGATATGAATGATGTGAAAATTTTTAATGAAATTAATAGATTTGATATAATTACATAATGACTTATAGAAATATATATGACTTTGATGATTTATTTTCAAGATCATTAAAATCAATGGGTGGAAAAATTCAAGATACGCCATTCCCAATGGAAAAAGATCGAATACAAATATTATATAAGCACAACTCATATGGATATAGATGTGAAGAATTTAATGGTCAAGAAGTTTTAATTTTAGGTTGTTCTTATACAAGAGGTGATGGACTTCCATTAGATTTAACCTGGCCTCATATGCTTTCCAATAAAATGAATAAACCCTATATTAATTTGGCAAAGGGTGGGGATGGAATGCAGGCACAAGTAATTAAAGCATTTCAGTTTTTTAAAGAATTTCACAATCCAAAATATATTTTTGGGTTATTCCCATTAACAAGGCTTGAAATGCCTTATGTAAAAGATATGTTTGCTGTAGATAAAAATCCTAGAATAATAGATCCAAATTTAAAATATATTCAGAATGTTTTTATTTCAAACACAAAAATTGAAAAATTTTCTAAACTACCACATAGTATAGACGAAATTTTACCAGAAGAGGTAGCAATATTTTACAATTTAATGTTTATACATATGCTGCATCAATACTGCAAATCAAATAATATTAAATTTTTATGGACTGTGTACAATGATTTAGAGTATAAAGGAAATAATAATGAATTATTAAATAAAACGTATTTAGATAGTCATTTTAGTGACCCTGCCCTTAATTGGAGAGACAGTGTTACTGGTCATAATTCATGTCATTTAGATTTTTCAAAGAATGAATTATTTTACCATGCTGCAGACTATGTTGAAGAGTTAGATATGGGCCATTGGGGATTTCATAAGCATATGCATCTTGCAGAAACCATATATAATCTGCTATAATATATAGGTACCTGCCCAAAGGGGGGTACAACGAACTCGCTTAACAAGGAGGAAATAATGGTAAGTTCATTTGCATTGGATCTATTTAAGGATCCATTTTTTATTGGTTTCAACAGAGAGTTGGACCGTCTTTCAAATATCCATCGTGAGGCAACTCGTCAATCTTATCCACCATATGATGTGGTAAAACTTGATGAGGACACTTACAAACTATCTTTGGCGCTTGCTGGTTTTAGCAAGGATGAGGTAGAGGTTTCTGTGGATAATGGAAGTTTAATTATCAAGGGTGAGAAATCCGAAGAGGACTCAACTAACGTCCTACACAAGGGTATCGCAACCAGAAAGTTCACACGCACCTTTGCTCTTGGAGAGTATATGGAGGTTGATCGTGCTGAAATGGCAGACGGTATTCTTAGCGTCTTTGTGGAAAGAAACATCCCAGAAGAAAAGAAACCAAAAACTATCAAAATCAAGTAAGTAACAGTATTGTCATACTGACCACCTGAGCATGTGGAGAAACTGCTCTTTTATTATGCGTTTTTAATGTCAGTAATAATAGCGTCCGCTAAACCTTTATCAAAATGATGGTGGCCTTCGGCTATTTTATCAAACTGAGGCTTTAATAGATTAATAATCCTATTTTTTGTTGCCTGAATAATCTGATGCACCATAATCTCTGCTTGCTGTTCTGTAGTAAGTTCTTCATTCATAGTCCAATTCTATCATAACCTATGATATACTATTTATATGCCGTATCGTATAGGTGATAAAGGATCCAGTGGCTGTTCTGGATACCCCGCTTTAAAGGACACAGGAGAGGTTATGGGGTGCCATGAGACTCGTTCTGAGGCTGCAGCACAGATATACGCTATAAACCGCTCTGAGGGCAATATAGGCAAGGTATATGAAGGATGCGGATGCCCAACATGTAAAGAATTAAATGTAAGTTGTGAAGATTGTCCAGTATGCCAAAGCGGAGAAATGAAATCAGATTGCTGTGGCAATGTTAACAAACAAGCACCTTGCTGGGATGGTTATGTACAGCGTGGAATGAAAGAACAAAATGGCAAGATGGTCCCTAATTGTATTCCAGTAGAGAAGGCAATTTGGGAAGGATCAGCATTTGATAGAAAGAAGAGATAATG
>JACCDW010016968.1_pt1 | contig 36979 bp, 29 predicted proteins | sample 7449781 | NCBI WGS metagenome assembly JACCDW01 (sample SAMN15323449, study PRJNA562643) | freshwater metagenome | isolation source: river surface water | place: USA:Blue River Watershed | collected 2017-08-18 | reverse complement strand
GCGATTGTCTTAAATTCTGGTGAAGCCAGCGTCAGCCTGATTGATATGGATAAGCGCTCTGTTTATAAAACCTTTCCAATCGGTAAAGAGCCTCATCATTTGATGATTACACCTGATCAGAAGTCAGTGCTGGTGGCCAATGCGGTGGGCAATGATGTTGCATTTTTAGATCCTAAGACAGGTGAGTTGCAAGGTCGTACACCAAACATCATTGATCCATACCATATTGGTTATTCACCAGATAAAAAATGGTTCATTGCTGCAGGTAACCGTCTGGATCGTGTAGATATTTATGCGGCGAAAGATCGCGAGTTGAAGTTGGTGAAGGTGGTTAAAGCACCAAAAACGCCAAGTCACATTACTTTTACAAGTAACAGCAAAATAACTTTTGTAACACTGCAAGATTCGAATGAGTTGGTGGCGATTGATTTAGAAACACAAGAGATCATTTGGAAGATGGCTGTTGGTAAAGCCCCAGCTGGTGTGTGGATGACGCCTGGTGATAAATATTTATTGGTGGGTCTAACTGGTGCTGATTCTGTTCAAGTGATTGATTGGAAGAATCAAAAAATTATTAAAGAGATTAAAACTGGAAAAGCAGCTCACAACTTCAGACCGTTGGGCGACAAGCGACACATTTTCTTAACTAATCGTGTTGAGTCAACCATCAGTCTAATAGACATGGAAAAGTTAGAGAAAGTAGCCGATATCACAGGTTTGCCTGCGGGCCCTGATTGTATGGATGTCACTCCTGATGGCAAAGAGTTGTGGGTGACTTTTAGATTTTCGAAGAAGGTGGGCGTGATTGATATTGCTTCTCGTAAGTTGATTGCAACCATTCCAGTGGGTAAAAGCCCACACGGTATTTTCTTCTATCCAAGTGCTGGATGGCAGTGAGCATTTAATAGGAGTGGCGCTTGAAAAAAATAGTCGTCAGTCTATTAGCTTTAACAAGTTTGAATGTGCAAGCAGCTGCTTGCAATAAGCCCATATATCTAACCTTTGATACCGGCAATATGGATGTGGCCGAACATGTCGCGCAGATTTTGCGCAAGCATGAGGTCAAAGCCACATTTTTCTTGGCCAATGAAAAAACCAAGCGTGGCGATTATTCGTTGGATGATTCATGGGCAAGCTACTGGCAAGCACTCAAAAAAGATGGTCATGCATTTGGTAATCACACCTATTTTCATACTTACCTTGTTAAAGATTTTGACCAATCCACAGTGATTGTTAAGTCGCAATTTGGACCTGATGCGAATAAAGCCAGAAAGATGTCACAAGATGGTTTGTGTGCTGATCTGAATTTGGTCAAACAGCGCTTTCAAAAGTTAACGGGTGCTTCATTGGATCCAATTTGGCGAGCGCCTGGAGGTAAAGTTTCAGCCCAATATATTCAGATGGGTGAGGCCTGTGGATATAGACATGTGGGTTGGTCTAAAGCAGGCTTCTTAGGCGACGAGTTGTCTTCAGAAAAATTTCCTAATCAACAGCTTCTCAATAAAGCTCTTAATACACTGCAACCTGGTGATATTGCCATGGCACACCTTGGCATATGGTCTAGAAAAGATCCCTGGGCTCCATTTGTTCTTGAGCCTTTGATAGTAGGGCTTAAGAAAAAAGGCTATTGTTTTGACACGATATTGAGTCTTCAGCAGCATTCTGAAATTTCAAGAATAATTAAGCCATGATCACTTCTTTAACTGCTTGGTATGCCAGTCTCCAAGAATGGATGATGCAGGAGATGGTATTGCCCATGTTGTACGCTACTGGTGGAATGGGTTATGCCGATGATGCCATTGCTGGACTTGATTGGTTTTTATTTGGTGTAGTTCAAATCATCATTATTTTGATGGTGTTCAAGCCGCTAGAAAAGTTATTCCCAGTTGAATCTGTGTCAAATGATCCACAACTGCTCAAGCAACGCAGTGTGGCGCAACTGGTGGATGTTTTTTATACCTTGATTCATCGCTTGGGTTTGGTGAAGTTAATTCTGTTTTTTGGTTTTTCAGAGTTGTACTTTTGGTTTGAGGCGCAGCTTCATGACATGCAGTTCCATCGTTTGAATGTGGAAGGCTGGATGCCTGGCGTTACTTCTATTCCTTGGGTGAGCTTTTTAGTTTATTTGGTGATTTTAGATTTTGGTGAATATCTTTATCACAGGGCATCTCACCATTGGAATTGGTGGTGGCAGTTGCATACTCTGCACCACAGTCAGAAACACATGACAGTCTGGACTGACAACCGAAACCACTTCTTAGATGATGTGGGGCATTCGGCAGTATTTGCAGCATTGGCATTGATGATTGGTGTTGAGCCTATTCAGTTCCTTTGGATTATTGCGATAGGTCAGTTAGTTCAAAGTTGGCAGCATGGCAATCTAAATTTTGACCATGGTTGGTTAAAGTATGTGATTATTTCGCCTAAGTTCCATCGCTACCATCATGCTATTGGTATGGGGCATGAAGCGCCAGGTAAGCCAGGTGTTTTGGGAGGTTGTAATTTTGGCATCTTGTTTCCATGGTGGGACATGATGTTTAAGACTGCTATATTTAATTCTCAAGCATATCCAACTGGCGTTAAGAATTTAGACGTGTCCAACCATGTGCTGACTCATCAGTGGCAAGGTTTAAAGCACGCATGGCGTACGCTTAAAAAGCCTAGTTAACCATTCAAAAGGATTTTGTGTTTAGATCGCTGGGTTTATCGATTGTCAGTCTCATGCATCCTAAGATGATTTGGCTCAGTTTGCGCCCATTCATGATGGTGAGTGTCTTTTGGGCTTTGCTATTTTTCTTTATTTGGGAGCCAGCGCTTGAGTCAATCAGATTTTTTATTACTAATTCATTTTTAACCGCATGGATGGCTGATGTTATGTCGGCTGCGGGTTGGGATGAAATCAGAGCGGTGATGGCACCATTGCTGTTGGTAATCGTTCTGATTCCTGTGATCACTATCTCATTGTTGGTGTTGGTGGCTTTTACTTCTGTACCTGCGGTGATTCGTTACATAGCTACGCAGCCTGGCTATCGAGATTTATATCAAGCCCATGAAGGTGGGTTGATGCGAAGTTTGCTATATGCCTTCGTATCCATTGTTATATGTTGTGCGTTGGTACTTGTGACCTTGCCTGTTTGGTGGGTACCTCCCATGGTTGCCATTTTGCCGCCATTATTTTGGGGTTGGTTGACCATGCGTTTGATGAGTTATGACGTGCTTGCGCATCATGCTACTGAGGCCGAAAGACAATCTCTTATGCAAACGCATCGCTGGCCACTACTCACGATGGGTATCCTTTGCGGACTCATGGGGGCGGTGCCGACATTCTTTTGGGCAACCTCGGCCATGGCAATTATTTTTTTCCCAATAGTTTCATTTGTGGTGCTGTGGATTTATTCCGTAGTATTTGTATTTTCAGCACTTTGGTTTGCACACTATTTATTGCATGCTTTGCGTGAGCATCGAGCGCAACATGGGATTGTTTTAGGCGACTCTTAATATGGCTAATAAAAAATTTCGTTTGATTGTGGTCGGTGATGAGATTTTGTCTGGCAAAAGACAAGACAAACACATGGCAAAAATGATTGAACTTCTCAGTGAGCGTGGCTTATCGCTATCTCAAGTTGAGTATGTGGCAGACGATCGAGAGGCTATCACTGAGGTTCTAAGAAGAAGTTTTGCAACCAATGATGTTGTATTTAGTACAGGTGGTATTGGTTCAACACCAGATGACCACACTAGACAATGTGCTGCAGCGGCACTCAACCTGCCTTTGGAATTACATCCTGAAGCTAAGCAACTTATTACGCAAAGAATTATCACCATGGCTGAGGGGGATCCGGTCAAAGGGGATCTCAATAGCTCAGATAATTTACTCCGCATGAAAATGGGAGAGTTCCCAAAGGGCAGTCAAATCATTCCGAACCCCTTTAATCAGATACCAGGGTTCACGATTCGTGAGCATTATTTTGTGCCAGGCTTTCCAGTGATGGCTGCTCCTATGATGACTTGGGTTTTAGATCACTTCTATAAGGACTTGTTTCATCAGGTAGATTTCCTGGAGCGCAGTTTTATCGTTCCTTTGGCGATGGAAGCAAGTTTGACACCGCTCATGGAAAGGATTGAAAATACCTTCCCTGATGTCAAAGTATTTAGCTTGCCGTCTGTGGGCGATCCTCAGAAGACAGGTGTTTTTGCTAAGCGTCATATTGAGTTAGGTGTTAAAGGCCAATCAGCGCAGGTTGAGTTGGCTTGGCCCAAACTAAGGCAGGGTGTGCAGGATTTGGGTCATATCATCCACGATTTGCACAATAATGGGGCTTAAACCCTCGTTAGCTTTGTTTTAGTGCTTAAATGCACTATATTGGTGCTTTTGGGGTCGGTGCCAGGGTCTTTTTGACCTAAAATGTGGTTAAGAATACGAGGCATGTTTATTTGGCATGCTTTGTGCATAGTTTTAGTTAGTGGGTTGTGTGGTGCCAAACACTGCATGACTGATTTGAGATTGTTCCAATAGGAGATTTGCATGACAACGAAGACCGTCGCAGATGTAATGAAGCTTGCAAAAGAAAAAGAAGTAACTTTTGTAGACTTCCGCTTTACAGACACTAAGGGTAAAGAGCAGCACGTATCTGTGCCTGTATCTCACTTTGATGAAGATAAATTTGAGAGTGGTCATGCATTTGACGGCTCATCAATTGCTGGTTGGAAAGGTATTGAAGCATCAGACATGTTGTTGATGCCAGATCCAGTGACTGCATACATCGACCCATTCTATGAAGAGCCAACATTGGTTCTATCATGCGACGTTATTGAGCCATCTGATGGCAAAGGCTATGACCGTGACCCACGTTCTATCGCTAAACGCGCTGAAGCATATTTGAAGAGCACAGGTATTGGTGATACAGCTTACTTTGGTCCAGAGCCAGAGTTCTTTGTATTTGACAGCATTACTTGGGGCAACGACATGCAAGGTTGTTTCTACAAGGTTGAATCTGAAGAAGCTCCTTGGTCATCAGCTACATCATTTGAACATGGCAACACAGGTCACCGTCCAGGTAAAAAAGGTGGTTACTTCCCAGTTGCTCCAGTAGACACATTCCAAGACATGCGTTCAGAAATGTGCTTGATTTTGGAATCTTTAGGTATTCCAGTTGAAGTACATCACCATGAAGTTGCTGGCCAAGGTCAGAACGAATTGGGTACTAAGTTCAGCACATTGGTTCAACGTGCTGACTGGACAATCTTGCAAAAGTACGTGATTCAAAACGTAGCACACGCTTATGGCAAAACAGCTACATTCATGCCAAAACCAATCGTTGGTGACAACGGTTCAGGTATGCACGTTCACCAATCAATTTGGAAAGACGGTCAAAACTTGTTCGCTGGTAACGGCTACGCAGGTTTGTCAGACTTAGCTTTGTACTACATCGGCGGTATCATCAAGCACGCACGTGCATTGAACGCGATCACTAACCCAGGTACAAACTCATACAAGCGTTTGGTTCCAGGTTTCGAAGCTCCAGTTAAGTTGGCTTACTCAGCACGTAACCGTTCTGCTTCTATCCGTATTCCACACGTGGCAAATCCTAAGGGTCGTCGTATCGAAACTCGTTTCCCAGACCCATTGGCTAACCCATACTTGTGTTTCTCTGCATTGATGATGGCTGGTTTGGACGGTATCCAAAACAAGATTCATCCAGGTGAAGCTGCTGACAAGAACTTGTACGACTTGCCACCAGAAGAAGATGCAAAGATCCCAACAGTATGTAACAGCTTGGATCAAGCTCTTGAGGCATTGAATGCTGACCGTGAGTTCTTGACTCGTGGTGGTGTATTCACAAACTCAATGTTAGATGCGTACATCGACTTGAAGATGGAAGAAGTTACACGCTTCCGTATGGCTGCTCACCCAGTCGAGTTCGATATGTACTACTCACTCTAATTGAGAGATTAGAAAAGGTAGAGCGCAGGTATGTTGCGCAAACCAGTAAAAGGGGCAGCAGTAGCTGCCCTTTTTTCTCAACCCACCGCATGGGATCAGTTGCCAAATGCAATCCTGGTGGTTGAGTACGCACATCAAATGGTTGTGTATGCCAATCCAGTCGCAGAAGTTGGCTTAGATATTTCTAGCAAGTTGCTAGAAGGGCTCTCCATTCATGACCTGTTTGGTCATAACCCTGAGTTACTCAAAATGCTCGAAGCAGTGAAGGGCGATCAAATTGAGGCACAACGACAAGATTTGCAATTAGGACCCGGTCCAGCAAGGGCTGATCATGAGCCTATTAACGCCCACGTCGTGGTGGCAGGCTTAGATAATCCAGATTTAATACTGATTGAGTGGCTACCACTTGATCAGCAGATACGTAGCGAGCGAGATGACCGACTAGTGCAGCAGGTAGAGGCTAATAAGACTTTGATGCGCAATTTGGCTCATGAAATTAAAAACCCTTTAGGTGGTATTCGCGGAGCTGCGCAACTTTTAGAGTTTGAGCTACCTGACAAGGCTTTACATGAGTACACGCAGGTCATCATCAAAGAATCAGATCGTTTGCAGAGTTTGGTAGATCGTTTATTGGCCCCACACCGCAAACAGCACGTTGATGATTATGTGAACATTCATGAGGTTTTAGAGCGAGTCAGAAGTTTGGTGTTGGCTGAGTTTCCTCAAGGGCTCAAAATCAAGCGAAATTACGATATCAGCCTGCCTGATTTGTTAGGTGACCAAGAAGCCCTGATTCAGGCAGTATTAAACGTGGCTCACAACGCCGCACAAGCTCTTAGAAGTCAAATTGAACAGGGTGAGGCAGTGATTGAATTGCGTACCCGAGTTGCTCGTAATGTCACTATTAATAAGCAAAGATACAAACTGGCATTGGATTTGCATGTCATAGATAACGGTCCTGGCATTCCAGAGGAAATTAAAGACAAGATTTTCTTTCCATTGGTGTCAGGCAAAGAAGGTGGTAGTGGTTTAGGCCTTACGCTAGCTCAAACTTATGTGCAGCAGCACTATGGTTTTATTGGTTGCTCTAGCAAGCCTGGCCACACTGATTTTCAGATGCAGTTACCTTTCCGTCTAAAAAACGGTCAGGATTAAATAGAAATTAAGAATTAGGGATCAATATGAAGCCAGTTTGGATTGTGGATGATGATCAATCAATACGCTGGGTATTGGAGAAGGCATTGCAGCGCGAAAATATGCCTTATCGCAGCTTTAGTAATCCACAAGATGTTCTAGATGCATTTGATCGAGGTGAGGAGCCTCAAGCACTAATTTCTGATATTCGTATGCCTCGTGGTAATGGTATCGATTTGCTTCAACAAGTGAAAGCAGAGCATCCGAATGTACCTGTCATCATCATGACAGCGTATTCCGACTTGGATTCAGCGGTATCTTCATTTCAAGGCGGTGCTTTTGAATACATTACCAAGCCTTTTGATATTGCTAAATCAGTTGAATTGATTCGTAGAGCGGTTGATGAAAGCTTGCGACTTCAGAATCAAACACGTGAAGTGGCAGACCGGATGCAAGAGACGACTGAAATTCTTGGTCAAGCTCCAGCGATGCAGGATGTATTTAGAGCGATTGGTCGTCTATCCCAATCCAATGTGACTGTTCTAATCACTGGGGAATCTGGCTCTGGTAAAGAGTTGGTTGCTAGAGCGCTACATAAGCACAGCCCAAGAGCAGGTGGCCCATTTATCGCTTTAAACACGGCTGCGATTCCGAAAGACTTATTAGAGTCAGAATTATTTGGTCATGAGCGTGGCGCATTCACGGGTGCTCAGACAATGAGACGTGGTCGATTTGAGCAGGCTGAGGGTGGCACATTATTTTTAGACGAAATCGGTGATATGCCGTTTGATTTACAAACCCGCTTATTACGAGTTTTATCAGATGGTCATTTTTATAGAGTGGGTGGTCATGATTCGCTGAAGTCTAATGTCCGAGTCATTGCCGCCACACATCAAAATTTAGAGTCTAGAGTTGCTGAAGGTTTATTTAGAGAAGATTTATTCCATCGTTTGAATGTGATTCGATTGCGTTTGCCATCACTGCGAGAGCGTAAGGAAGATATTCCTTTGTTAGCCAGACACTTTATGCAAACCTCTGCCAAATCATTGGGCATGGAGCCCAAGCGCCTTTCTGATGATGCTTTAGTAGCCATTGGACAGTTACCGTTTCCAGGTAACGTGCGTCAGCTTGAGAACTTATGTCATTGGTTGACTGTGATGGCACCTGCTCAAGTGATTGGTGCGCAAGATTTGCCACCTGATGCAACCGTGATGGGGGCTGATTTACCTGAAGGGGTTAGCATTGATTCTTCCGTTGCTTATAAATCAGCAACACCATCTGACTGGGAGTCAGGTTTAGCACTGATTGCCAAACAACTTTTGCAAGATGGCACAAGAGAAGTATTCAGTGCTCTTGAATCAAAATTCGAAAAAGCTGTTTTAACGGCAGCACTCGAAGTAACTCGAGGTCGCCGTGTTGAGGCAGCAGAACGATTGGGGATTGGCAGAAATACAATCACCAGAAAGCTTCAAGAATTAGGAATCGACTCCTAAACAAAAGCTTCTTAACAGCTGAGAAGATTGCAGTTCATAATAGAGTGATTATTTAGTTATCACTCTATTTTTATTTATGTCATCTATTCGTATTGCTACTTGGAACGTCAACTCAATTAAGGTTCGTCTGCCGCATTTACTACAGTGGTTGGCAGCCCATGAGACGAGCAAAACCCCGATAGATGCCGTATGTTTACAAGAGTTAAAACTTACTGAAGATAAGTTTCCCTTTGCAGAACTTGAGGCAGCTGGATATTACGCCTTAGTGGCGGGTCAAAAAACTTATAACGGCGTAGCCATTATTTTGCGCAAAGCTTCTTTAGCAGCCATTGCTCAAGATTCTCAGACCGCATTTTTATCACCTATCAAAAACAACCCTAAATTTGCAGATGAGCAACAACGTTTGGTAACTGCCACAGTCGCATTTGGTGGCAAGGCTCCGATTCGGCTGATCTCAGCCTATTTCCCAAATGGACAGGCACCGGGCACAGACAAATTTGCTTACAAATTAGATTGGTTAGCCAGTTTGCATGACTGGTTAAGCGAGGAGATGGAAGAGCACTCTCGCATTGCTTTATTGGGTGATTACAACATTGCGCCGAGTGATGAAGATGTGCATGATCCGAAAGCTTGGGTTGGTCAAAACTTAGTATCACCAGAAGAGCGTGATGCTTTTGCAGGTTTAATCGAGATGGGCTTTTATGACAGCTATCGATTATTTGAGCAGCAGCCCAAAAGTTATAGCTGGTGGGACTACCGCATGATGGCATTTAGAAGAAATGCTGGTGTGCGGATTGACCATATTTTATTAAGTGAAGCTCTCAAGAATGAGTGCACGGCCAGTGTGATTGATAAAACACCTAGGGGGTGGGAGCAGCCTTCTGACCACGCTCCCGTGATCACAACCCTAGGCTAAGCCACCATGCCTTAAGAGAGCATCGATTTGTGGCTCTCGGCCTCTAAATGCTTTGAAGGATTCGGCAGCAGGGCGGCTACCACCCACTTCCAAAATTTCTTGGCGGTAACGTTCACCAGTGGCCTTGTCCAAGATGCTGCCTGTTGTCTTGGCAGCCTCTTCAAAAGCTGCGTAAGCGTCAGCTGACAGTACCTCAGCCCACTTATAGCTGTAGTACCCAGCAGAATATCCACCAGCAAAGATGTGGCTAAATGTATTAGGCCATCTAGAGATCTCAGATTGCGCTGTCACATGGATGGCGTCATTGATACTTCTGGACAGTTCTAATACACCCTGTGGGCTTGCAGTATGTGGATCAAAGCTGGAATGTAAGCGCCAATCGGTGAGTGAAAAAACTAATTGTCTAAGCGTACCTAAACCATTTTGGAAGTTCTTAGCTGCAATCATCTTTTCATAAAGAGCTTTGGGTAGTGTTTCACCTGTCTCAACATGCGATGTCATTTTTTGCAGAACTTCCCATTCCCAGCAGAAATTTTCCATGAACTGGCTTGGTAGTTCTACAGCATCCCATTCAACGCCATTGATACCAGATACGCCTAATGCGCCCACTTTGGTTAGCATGTGATGCAAGCCATGACCACACTCGTGGAACATGGTAATCACATCATCATGAGTAATGGTGGGTTGTTTGGTAACGCCATTAATCGTTACAGGCGCAGGGAAGTTGCAAACCAAGTAGGCAACAGGCGTCTGCACTGAACCATCAGAAAAAGTTCTTCTACCTCTAGCGTCATCCATCCATGCACCGCCTCGTTTGCCTGGTCGGGCATATGGATCTAGATAGAAGTTAGCTAGTAATTCACCAGAGGTATTGGTGACTTTGAAAGACTTCACATCAGCATGCCATGTTGGTAGCGAATCTTCTTCGATTTTCACGCCAAACAGAGTTTGAATAATGCTAAATAAACCATCCAATACCTTTGGTAATGGGAAGTATTGCTTTAGTTCATTTTCTGAGAATGAGTAACGGGCTTGCTTAAGCTTTTCTGAGGCGTATGCCATGTCCCAAGGTTCTAGCTTATCGAGCTTGAGATGTTCTTTGGCGAATTGTTGTAAATCATCCCAATCTTTTTGACCATGTGATTTGGCGCGTTTAGCAAAGTCTTCAAGAAATTGATCAACTTCGGCAACTGTTTTGGCCATCTTAGGAGCTAAGCTCAGGGCGGCGTAATTAGCAAAGCCAAGCATCTTGGCTTCTTCGTCTTTTAGACGAAGTTGCGAGAGCATATTTTGGGTGTTGTCCCACTCAGATTTGCCGTTACCATACTCAGCGCCCAGCTCCGATGCTCTGGTGATGTAGGCTTGATAGAGTTGTTTTCTTAATGAGCGATTGTCACAAAATTGCATCACTGGAAAGTAAGATGGGAAGTGTAGGGTGAAAGCCCAACCATCTAATTTTTTGGATTCCGCTGTTTGTTTGGCTGCGGCCAAGGCATCTTCAGGTAGTCCTGCTAAATCCTGCTCATTTGTGATTTGATGCACGAAGGTGTCAGTCGCATCTAAGACGTGATCTGAAAACGCCTTAGATAGCAAAGCTTGTTCATCTTGAATGGCTGAGAAGCGTGGCTTTTGATCATCTGGTAATTCAGCGCCACCCAAACGAAAATCTCTGAGAGAGTTTTCTATTACTTTGCGTTGAGCTTGACTGAGTTGTTGGAACTCGGCTGATTGACTCAGCGCTTTATATTTTTTGTATAAATCGAGATTTTGTCCAAGGCTACTCCAGAAGGCTGTCACTTCTGGCAACATTTCCCCATAAGCCTCACGAAGTTCAGGGGTATCAGCCACACTGTTTAAATGACCAATGACTCCCCATGAGCGACCAAGTTCTTCTGTGGCATTTTCCAAAGGTTCTACTAGGTCTGCCCAAGTATTAGGGGTGCTTGGGTCGACAGATATGTCTACAGCTTTCTGAGCCTTGGTTAATAGCTCGGTAATAGCCGGTTTGATATGGCTTGCTTGAATAGCAGCGTAGTCAGGTAGACCGCGACCAAAGGAGAGTAATGGATTATTCATACAAAATATTATCTATCTAAAGCACAAAAAATTCAGGCGCCTATGAAGCGCCTGAGAATATATAAAGAAATCTGTTTTAAATCTTAATTCTTTCAGCTGCCTCAAGGGTGTTGAGAAGAAGCATGGTGATGGTCATCGGACCAACGCCACCAGGTACTGGAGTAATAGCCCCTGCAACATATTTCACTTCATCAAAATCGACGTCACCACAAAGTTTGCCATCAGGTAAGCGATTAATACCCACGTCAATCACAATGGCACCTGGTTTAACCATATTGCCAGTGATCATTTTTGGTTTGCCAGTGGCAACCACCAAGATATCAGCTTCTTTGGTGTGCGCAGGAAGGTCTTTGGTTTTACTGTTACAAATGGTTACTGTGGCACCAGCTTGTAGCAACAGCATGGCCATTGGTTTGCCCACAATGTTGGATGCACCAACAATCACAGCGCGAGCACCTTTGATGGGGTATTCGATGCTTTCTAGCATCTTCATGCAACCATAAGGAGTGCATGGTCTAAAGAGTGGTGCGCCAATCATTAATGCACCAGCATTAGCGACGTGGAATCCATCCACATCTTTTTCTGGAGCGATTGCTTCGATCACTCGGTGGCTATCGATGTGCTTTGGCAATGGTAGTTGAACCAAAATGCCATGGATGGATGTGTCGCGATTTAGTTCAGCGATGCGCTGAAGTAATTTGTCTTCTGATAAATCGGCGGGATGTCTTTCCAAAATGGAATGCATGCCCACATCTTCACAAGCTTTTACTTTGTTGCGAACATATACTTGGCTGGCTGGATCTTCGCCGACCAACAGTACTGCTAAGCCAGGTTTAACGCCTTTAGCCGTCAGAATCGCTGTTCTAGTGGCAATCTCTAATCTAACTTTTTTGGCAAGTGCGTTGCCATCAATGAGTTGAGCTGGCATGTTAGTTATTAGCCTCTAATAGTGCTAAACGAAGCAGGTCAGCAACAGTGTTCACGTTCAGCTTTTCCATGATGTTGGCGCGATGAGCTTCTACTGTCTTAATGGAAATGTTCAAGTCGTCTGCAATTTGTTTATTGAGTCGACCTGCCACAATGCGCTCCAATACTTGCTTTTCGCGAACGGTTAGTTTGCTTAATAGATTCTGCGTGTTCTTTTGTGTATCAGCTTTGGCATAGTCAACGCGGGCACGTGCCAACATCTTTTCTACCAACACTTTTAGTTCAGATTCTTTAAAAGGCTTTTCAATAAAATCAACAGCACCTTTTTTCATGGTTGAAACAGCCATGGATACATCGCCGTGACCTGTGATGAAAGAGATCGGCATTGGGATACCTTCAGCCATCAAACGCTCTTGCAGCTCTAAACCAGACATGCCTGGCATGCGAACATCCAAAATTAGGCATGCAACATTATCTTTATTGTCGCCTGCAAGAGATTGCAAAAATCTCTCAGCGCTAGGTAGGCACTTAACAACGTAGCCGTTACTCTCTAATAGCCAAGTCAAGGAGTCTCTAACTGCCTCGTCATCGTCAACAACATAAACAATTTCAGGTTTGTTCTTCATAAGCTTATTTATCCAAGGGAAGTAGTATTGTAAAGGTGCAGCCAGGGATTGGCTCATCTTTTTCATTGAGGTTGTTTTGAGCCCATAAACGACCATGATGGGACTCAATAATTGATCGGCAAATATTTAGACCCATGCCCATGCCATCTTGTTTGGTGCTAAAGAACGGTTCATACAGTCTTTCTAGAGCATCTTCTGGGATTCCGGGACCTTGATCGATCACTCTGATACGTACCATGGCTGGTTCATGTGAATGATCAATGTCAGTTTTTACTTGAACTACTCGACTATATGCATTTTTATTATTGTTGCCTTTAATGGCATCAATAGCATTTTTTAATAGGTTAACTAGTACCTGTTGAATCAAAATGGGGTCTAAAAATAAAGTTGGAATTGTGTCGTTATAGGTGACGCTTAACTGCACGCCATAACGTTGTGCCTCAATTTCAGCTAAACCAACTGAGTCTTCAATAATTGAATGGATATCTGTTACTTTGCTTTGCGGCTGGCTGCGTTTTACAAAGCCACGAATACGCTGAATGATCGTGCCAGCACGATGGGCTTGAGTAGTTGCTTTTTCGATGGCGGGCAAGATATCTTTTTCAATATCTAAATTTTGCCGTGACTTAAGTCTTGTTGCAATGCCTGTGCAATAGTTACTAATCGCTGCTAATGGTTGGTTCAATTCGTGAGCAAGAGAGGAAGCCATTTCACCCATGGTGGTTAAGCGGCTGGAGAATTGCATTTTTTCTTCTTGCTGTCTGGTTTCTTCTTCAACAGTTTTTCGAGCGGTAATGTCGGTCGCGACAATTAGCTGAGCCAAGTGACCGTCAACCCAAGAAATGTAGCGGCGGCGCACTTCGTACCAACGATTATTTCCACCAATTAAAACTTCTCGGAAATCTGATTGGCCCGGCGTTAATTCGGAGGCGGGTAAACCGGCAAAGCCATCAATATTGTCATCGTCTAATTCACCCACATCACTTGGCTCAATTTCATGACCGGCAAGATCTAAGTGCGTTTGTGTCGTGGTGCCAAAATTTTCTCGATAGTATTTGTTGGCAAATAATAATTCGCCGCTTTGTAATGAAATCACTGAAACTGAAGCATCCAAACTTTCCAATACGGTGGTAAATCGCTCTTGAGCCAAAGCCAGTTGTTGACGAATTTTGATGGGTTCAGAAATATCCACAATCGAACTAATCCAACCATTCTGCACACCTTTTTCATCAATTAGCGGTGATACGAACGTGCGGGTATTAATTCGGGCACCATCTTTCTTTTCTAGAATGGCTTCTAAACCAGATCTAGGAGCATTGCCAGTCAGTGCCAAGGACATTTTCTTGATCAACTCTGGTTGCAACTCCTTAGGCCAAAAGGCAAATGGGGGAGCCATGCCAATTAACTCCTCTTTGCTCCAGCCGGTCATGTCACAAAAGGCAGGATTGACATAAGTGATAACGCCATTCATGTCGTGAGCTCTCATACCAATTGTCATGGACTCTTCCATAGCGCGTCTGAAGTTGGTTTCAGTCTGCAAGTCTCGTTGTATTGAGTATCGTTTGATATTTTGTTTCCAAACGGACCAAAGACTCCAGAGCACAAAAGTACTCAAGCCAACCACCAACCACAACAAAGTTCTGTACGTTAGATTGGTCGGTGGCGGGTAGGTGCTGATGTGAAGATTTAATTGCGATGGTGTCTTATCTAAGGTGATTTGATGTTCAATCGATCTTGATCCAGTTTTTTTAGGATTCGATGCAACAAGTTCTTTACCTGAGCCATCTAGTAGAACAAATCGATACAAACCATTTAGTTCGCTTGGCACCATATGCTGAAGAATTTTCTTCGCTGAATACAAGACCGCGATACCGCCAATCACTCGACCTGTTTGAATAATAGGCGTGACATGCCAGAACACATATTCTCGATCTGCGCGTAGCTTGTCATCTTCAGGGAAGTTCAGATAAATAACTTTACTGTAGACAGATTTATTGGTTTCTGATGCCTCAATAAAGACACTTGATAACTCTTCGTCTAGTGGAGCTTTGATTTTTTGACGGTCGTACCATTCGCTATGGTTACTCGCAACGGGAACAGTCCACAAACTCTTTTTATCTCGATCAATCCATCTTAAATGCAATATTTCTGGACTGTCCTGAATTAATGTAGTGGAGCGCTTCAAGAATGAATCAGGTGAGCGCATTTGGTTCACTGAGTTACTGATTTCGCGGCTTAGTTCTAAGAGAGTATCCTCATTCGATGAGAACCCTAGCAAGATGCGTTGTTTGGCGTACGCACTTTCGCGATACAACGTGTATTGCTGCTGATTTTTATCTTGGTAATTGAGTGTCCAAAGAATCAATCCCATCGCGCCTGTAAATAGAGTGATTGCTAGGATGGGCGTATATAAGAATGCGTAAGAACCCGCACCGTATTTCAGGTGCTTACCAGTGAGTTTTTTTGTGATTGACTCGAGGATTCGCGCGAAGACTTTGTTCAACTTAACTTCTTATTGACTAGGGGAAAACCATAGAAGACATGAGTTTAATTCGAGCTGAGAGTAGAACTATATTTTTTTGCACTTTTAATTTGTAGCACCTATGTTGCCAAGCAGCAATATTCCATATAGTGATAAATGTATTCGTTATGTGAAATATTTCTTGCTGCTAAGGCATGTCGTTTTTAGAATTTGTACAGCTTAAATGAGGTCAAAAGCCTCTCAAGATCAATGCTCGACAACGAGGAGTCACAGAATGACTGCAGTTCCAGAACAAAAAAATGGATCGAACCCAATTGATGTTGATCCAATAGAGACAAAAGAATGGATAGATGCCTTAAATGGTGTCATACAAAAAGAAGGTGTAGACAGAGCGGCTTATTTAATTGATGAGCAAATATCACACGCCAGGGTCAATGGTGTTGTGCAGCCGTTTCATGCAGAGACACCTTATATCAATACGATTCCTGTAGAAAAGCAAGCGAAGCTACCGGGTGACCAAGAGATTGAACACCGTATTCGCTCATACACACGTTGGAACGCAATGGCCTTAGTTCTCAAGGCTAATAAAGACACCAATGTGGGTGGACATATTTCCTCGTTTCAATCAGCTGCCACTTTATATGACGTGGGCTTCAATCATTTTTGGCATGCGCCTTCTGATCAGCACGGTGGAGACTTAGTATTTGTACAAGGGCACGTTGCCACAGGTGTTTATGCGCGTGCCTATATGTTGGGTCGTTTATCCGAAGAGCATTTGTTGAACTTCCGTCAGGAAGTCGATGGCAAAGGAATCTCTAGTTATCCGCACCCATGGCTAATGCCTGATTTCTGGCAGTTCCCAACCGTATCGATGGGTTTGGGTCCCATCATGGCTATTTACCAAGCCCGTTTCATGAAGTATTTACAAGATCGTGGCTTAGCTAAGACAGAAGGTCGTAAGGTCTGGGCATTCTTGGGGGATGGCGAAACTGATGAGCCTGAATCATTGGGTGCCATTGGTATGGCAGGTCGTGAAAATCTAGATAACCTGTGTTTTGTCATCAACTGCAACTTGCAGCGTTTAGATGGTCCTGTGCGTGGCAATGGCAAGATCATTCAAGAACTTGAGTCAGAGTTCAGAGGTGCTGGTTGGAATGTGATCAAACTCATTTGGGGCACTCACTGGGATGCCTTATTTGCGAGAGATAAAAAAGGCATCTTGATGAAGCGCTTGGGTGAAATCGTGGATGGTGAGTACCAGACCATGAAAGCCAAAAATGGCGCTTATGTAAGAAAAATTGTTTTCAACACTCCTGAGTTAGAAGCTTTGGTGGCGGATTGGAGTGATGAGGATGTGTGGAACTTAAATCGTGGTGGTCACGACCCTCACAAAGTTTATGCAGCATTCCATGCTGCGGCCAATCACAAAAATCAACCAACTGTGATTTTGGCTAAAACCATTAAAGGTTATGGCATGGGTGGTTCTGGTCAAGGCATGAACATTGCCCACCAAGCTAAAAAGATGAACATTGAGGATATCAAGGCATTTAGAGATCAGTTCAAAATTCCTGTGCCTGATGACAAATTAGAAGAGTTACCTTTGGTGAAGTTTGAGGAAGGTAGCCCAGAGTTGAATTACATGCGTGAGCGTCGCATGGAGTTGGGCGGTTATTTACCTCAGCGTCGCACCAAGGCTGAAAGTCTTGATGTGCCTAAGTTAGAAGCGTTTGCCCCGCTATTAGAGGCTACAACAGAAGGGCGCGAAATATCGACCACGATGGCTTTTGTGCGCTTACTTAATATTGTTATTAAAGATAAAGCCATTGGTAAACGAGTGGTACCGATTGTTCCTGATGAATCTAGAACTTTTGGTATGGAGGGTATGTTCCGCCAATTAGGTATTTGGAATCAGTTGGGTCAGTTGTACACGCCTCAAGACCATGATCAGTTGATGTTCTACAAAGAAGATAAGCATGGTCAGATTTTGCAAGAGGGTATCAATGAAGCTGGCGCGATGTGTGATTGGATTGCAGCGGCTACTTCCTACTCAACACATGGCGTACCGATGTTGCCGTTCTATATTTTCTATTCCATGTTTGGTTTCCAACGCATTGGTGACTTGGCATGGGCAGCAGGTGATATGCGCAGCCGCGGTTTCTTATTGGGTGGTACGGCAGGTAGAACAACTTTAAATGGTGAAGGTTTGCAGCATGAAGATGGCCATAGCCATCTATGGAGTGCTGCAATTCCTAACTGTATTAGTTATGACCCAAGCTTTGCCTTTGAGTTAGCAGTGATCATTCAAGACGGTATGCGTCGCATGATGACTGATCAAGACGATGTTTATTACTACATCACCTTGATGAATGAAAACTATGCTCATCCCGCTATGCCTAAGGGGGCTGAAAAAGACATCCTCAAAGGCATGTATCAATTAACCAGTGTGGGTGACGCCAAAGCCAAGCTAAAAGTACAGTTGCTAGGTAGCGGTACGATTTTCAGGGAAGTGATTGAGGCAGCCAATTTGCTGCGTGATGATTGGGGTGTTGCTTCAGACATTTGGGGTTGCCCAAGTTTTACTGAGTTGGGGCGTGATTGGAATGCCGTATCGCGCGAGAACATGCTTAATCCTGCTAGCAAACCCGTTTTGTCGCATGTGGAGACACTTCTAAAAGATAAATCAGGTCCTGTGATTGCCGCGACTGATTATGTGCGCATGTTCGCGGAGCAAATACGACCAGCGATTCAAAATATTGGTAAGCGATACACAGTATTGGGTACTGATGGCTATGGTCGATCTGATACCCGTGAAAAATTACGTCACTTCTTTGAAGTAGATCGTCGTTGGATCACTGTGGCAGCTCTCAAGACTTTGGCTGATGAAGGGCAGATTGAGCATCAAAAAGTTGCTGAGGCCATCAAGAAGTATGGTCTTGATCCTAAGAAACCAAATCCAATGACAGTGTGAGGACAACAAGATGACTAAAGTATTAGAAATCAAAGTGCCTGACATTGGTGACTACAAAGGTGTGCCAGTCATTGAGGTTCACGTCAAAGTGGGTGATCGTGTTGAAAAAGAACAATCACTAGTGACCCTCGAATCAGACAAGGCCACGATGGACGTGCCATCGTCTCATGCTGGAGTTGTAAAAGATGTCAAAGTGAAGGTGGGAGATAGTATTTCCGAAGGAGATGTTGTTATTTTGTTGGAGGATGAAAGTGCAGCAACCACCGCTCCAGCAACATCGACACCCACGCCGGCCCCAGCCCCAACATCAACATCCACTCAAACATCTGGTGCAACTTTAGAAATCAAAGTGCCTGATATTGGTGATTACAAAGGCGTGCCAGTCATTGAGGTACACGTCAAAGCGGGTGATCGTGTTGAAAAAGAACAATCACTAGTGACCCTCGAATCAGACAAGGCCACGATGGATGTACCCTCATCTCATGCGGGTGTTGTGAAAGAAGTGAAGGTCAAAGTGGGTGACGCTATTTCTGAGGGGGATGTTGTCATCCTTCTCACTGAGTCAGGCGCAAGCGCATCAACTACCGCAGCACCTGCTACTAAAGCTGTAGCAACTCCAAGTTCAGCACCAGCACCAACCTCAGCACCATCAACATCATCAACCAATGCGCCAGTGGCTGCTCCGCGTGTAGAAGCTTCGCCTGCAGCAGGTGGCATCAGTCATGCCAGCCCATCTGTGCGTAAATATGCACGAGAGTTAGGTGTAGATGTGATTAAGGTGAATGGCTCTGGACCTAAGGGTCGCATCACACAAGAAGATGTCCAGGCTTATGTCAAAAACATCATGACAGGCCAAGCCGCATCACCCGCAGGGGCTCCTGTGTCTGCAGGTGGTGGTTTAAATTTATTGCCTTGGCCAAAAATTGATTTCAGCAAATTTGGTGAAACTGAGACTAAGCCTTTATCAAGAATACAAAAACTATCAGCCGCGAATCTATCTCGTAACTGGGTGATGATTCCAGCCGTGACTTATCACGAGGATGCCGATATTACTGATTTAGAAGCATTCCGTGTGATGACTAATAAAGATAATGAAAAGCAGGGTGTCAAAGTCACCATGTTGGCATTCTTGATCAAAGCTGCTGTCAATGCCTTGAAGAAATATCCAGAGTTCAATAGTTCTTTGGACGGCGATAACTTGGTCATGAAAAAGTATTTCCACATTGCCTTTGCAGCAGATACCCCGAATGGTTTAGTGGTGCCTGTGGTGCGTAATGCTGATAAAAAAGGTATCTTTGAGATTGCCAAAGAAACAGGTGAATTAGCTAAGTTGGCTCGTGAAGGTAAGCTCAAGCCCGATCAAATGCAGGGTGCTTCATTCACGATATCTTCTTTGGGCGGTATTGGTGGGACTTACTTTGCGCCCATCATCAATGCACCTGAGGTGGCGATATTGGGTGTGAATAAGGCAAGCATGAAGCCTGTTTGGGATGGTAAGCAGTTTGTCCCTAAACTCATTTGCCCACTGTCTTTGACGGCAGATCATCGCGTGATTGATGGTGCCTTAGCAACTAGGTTCAATGTGTATTTGGCTGAACTGTTGGCTGATTTCCGTCGTGTTGTTCTCTAAGGAAAATTGATATGTCTACGATAGAAATCAAAGTTCCTGATATTGGTGATTTTCATGATGTGCCTGTCATTGAAGTATTAATGAAGGTGGGCGACAAGGTTGAAAAGGAACAGCCATTGCTGACCTTAGAGTCTGATAAGGCAACCATGGAAGTGCCAAGTGATCAAAATGGTGAAATCAAAAGTGTGACTGTTAAAGTCGGTGACAAGGTCAGCCAAGGTATGGTGATTGCCACCATTGAAGTTTCTGCTCCTGCCGCTACACCAAAAACAACAGCGCCAGCAACTCCAGCAACTCCATCAACACCTACCTCAACAACTTCATCAGTTGCACCTACTCCAATTGCTGGATCGTATAGCGGAGCAGTTGATCATGAGTGTGAGATGCTTGTTTTGGGTGCAGGACCAGGTGGTTATAGCGCTGCCTTTAGAAGCGCTGATTTGGGAATGAATACCATCATTGTTGAACGTTATGCCACTTTAGGTGGTGTTTGTTTGAATGTGGGTTGTATCCCATCGAAAGCGTTATTACATACTGCTGCCATCATGGATGAAGTGAAAGCCATGGCAGCTCATGGAATTAGCTATGGTGAGCCCAAGATAGAGATTGATCAGTTACGAGCTCATAAAGAAAGCGTGATTGGTAAATTGACGGGTGGTTTAGCTGGTATGGCTAAAGCACGTAAAGTCAAAACTGTGCGCGGTGTTGGTAAGTTCTTAGATGCACACCATGTGGAAGTTGATTTAACAGAAGGTGCTGGTAAGAACGCCACAGGTAAAAAAGAGGTGATACGTTTTCAAAAAGCAATCATTGCAGCGGGTAGCCAAGCTGTGATGTTGCCATTCTTGCCTAAAGACCCACGCATTGTCGATAGTACCGGTGCACTCAAATTAGAAAAAGTACCTAAGCGCATGTTAGTGATTGGTGGTGGCATCATTGGTTTGGAGATGGCCACTGTCTATAGCACGCTAGGCAGCAAGATTGATATTGCTGAAATGATGGATGGTCTAATGGCGGGTGCTGACCGAGACTTAGAGAAAGTTTGGGAAAAGGTGAATGCTCCGCGTTTTGACAAAATCATGCTGAAAACTCGTGCCACAAAAGCTGAGGCAAAGCCTGATGGTATTCATGTCACATTTGAAGGTGATCATGCCCCAAACAATCCTCAAATTTATGACTTGGTATTGGTTGCTGTGGGTCGAACTCCCAATGGCAAAAAGTTAGATGCAGATAAGGCAGGTATCGTTGTTGATGAGCGTGGATTTATTCCTGTTGATGCTCAGTTACGCACCAACGTAGCTAATGTCTTCGCGATAGGCGACATTGTTGGCCAACCCATGTTGGCTCACAAAGCAGTGCATGAGGCCCATGTGGCTGCTGAAGTCGCTGCTGGTCACAAATCATATTTTGATGCCAAGCAAATTCCGTCGGTGGCCTACACTGATCCAGAAGTGGCATGGGCTGGTTTAACCGAGGAGCAATGTAAGGCAAAGAATATTGCCTACGAAAAAGGGTTATTCCCATGGGCAGCTAGTGGACGAGCGATTGCGAATGGTCGTGATGAGGGTTTTACAAAGTTGTTATTTGATAAAGAAACTCATCGCATCATCGGTGGCGGTATTGTTGGTACTCACGCTGGTGACTTAATTGGAGAAGTTTGTTTAGCTATTGAAATGGGCGCTGATGCTGTAGATATTGGCAAAACGATTCATCCACATCCAACGTTGGGCGAATCAATTGGTATGGCAGCTGAGGTCGCTCATGGTAGTTGTACAGACTTACCACCCCAGAAAAAGAAATAACTCCATCAATTGCATGGAATTTTAGATTTTTGGAGATAAAAAAACCCCCGCACGAGGCGGGGGTTAAAAGGTACTTGTAGATTAGATCTAACTGGGTACCGAGGAGACAACTTTTACTACAACAATTCTTTACAAGCCACACTATGATTGATGTGGCTTGCTATTTCCTTACTTCTTGCCGCGAGCAGCTTTAACAGCTGTGTTAGCAGCAGCATTGAAGTTGTTTTGAGCTAGGTCTACAGCTTGCTTGATAGACTTTTGAGTCGTTTCATAAGCATTGTTAGCTGCAGCCATTGCTTGTTTGATTGCTTGAACAGCAGCATCTGAACCAGCAGGTGCATTCTTAGACAACTCTTCAACCAAACCGTTCAAGTTTGTATTGCTTTTCTTCAACTGTGACTCAGCAACAGTTGTGAATGTTGATTGAGTTTCGTTAGCAATGTTGTACAAGTGACGGCTGTAAGACATGATTTTTTCTGCCAAAGGCTGAACCATACCTGCTTGCATAGCCATTAATTGCTGTGCATCACGTACTGAAAGAGCTTGTTTAGCGTTTTGAACGTTTTCGTTCATTGCTGTCTTAGCAACAGCCATGTTCAATTCAACTAGTTTCTCAACGCCTTCGAAAGCCTTATTAGTTAAATTTAACAATGTTTCTAAGTTAGCTTTATTAGCTGCTGCGATTTGTTCTGGTGTTAATGTCATTTGATTCTCCAAATAGTTAAGTAGGGGGTCAACACAAAAATGTTGCACTGCACAAATGTAAGTATAGGGGTTAAACAGGCTAAGTCAAGCCCACATTGTGAAAAAAAGGCAAAATCAGGGGGTGAAAGCCTACTATACCGACCATTTTGTCCTTCCTTTGCCCCCAGGGCACCGGTTTCCAATGGAAAAGTACCGACTTTTGAGGGATTTGGTCGCTTGTCATCCTGATATTGAGTTAATTGAACCGGCAGCAGCAACTAACCAGGATTTATTTAGAGCTCATGATGTTGAGTACATCGAGGCGGTGACTCAAGGCCGATTAACCGATGCCCAGATCAGAGAAATCGGGTTTCCATGGAGTGAGGCGATGGTGGAGCGGTCTCGAAGGTCGGCTGGGGCAACGATTGCTGCCTGCTTATCTGCTCTTAAGGAAGGGGTGGCGGTCAATTTGGCTGGTGGTACTCATCACGCTTATGCCGATAAAGGAAGTGGCTTTTGTGTGTTCAATGATGCTGCGGTGGCCGCCCGTTATGTCCAGAGCATGAGCCCAACCCGTGTTGCCGTGATTGATTTAGATGTGCATCAAGGTAATGGAACCGCTGCAATCCTTGGTAAAGATTCAAGTTGTTTTACCTTGTCATTGCATGGAGAGAAAAATTTCCCATTCAGGAAAGAGGATAGTCACCTAGATGTGGGCTTGCCAGACGGTTGTGGAGATGTCGAGTATTTAAAAATACTCCAGCAAGCTCTGATGGAGCTAGAGCAACGCTTTACACCTGAATTAATCATCTATTTGGCTGGAGCTGACCCACACGAAGGTGATCGTTTAGGAAGGCTTAAGTTAACGATGCAGGGCATGGAGCAAAGAGATCGATTGGTCTTAGGGTTTGCTAGGGAGCTGCAGTGTCCGATTGCCATAGCTATGGCTGGTGGTTATGGGCGCACTATTAAAACCACAGTAGATGTGCATCACCAGACCATACAATTAGCACTTCAATATCACCAGCAAATTCAGCCAAAGGTTCATCAATGACAACCCATCCATGGATACATCGACTCGCGCCGTGGATTGCCCCAATCTTTGTTTTTTTGTGGAGTACAGGTTTCATCATTGCCCGCTATAGCATGCCTTATGCGGAACCGATGACTATTATTTTTATACGTTTTGGCTCAGTGGTTTTATGCATGTTGCCAGTCGTTTTAATTTGGAAGGCACCTTGGCCTAATCGATCGCAAATCATTCACATAGCCATCGCAGGGGCTTTGCTCCAGGCTGGATATGTCGGAGGTGTATGGGCTGCTGTGAAGGAGGGGATGTCTGCTGGTCTGACGGCACTGATTGTTGGTCTACAACCGATTCTGACTGCTTGGTTTGCAGCCTGGATTGCTGAAAAAGTAACGCCTAAGCAATGGCTGGGATTGATTTTAGGTTTGTTAGGAGTTGGTTTAGTAGTGTGGGCCAAATTATCTTTAACTGGCATGAGTCATTTAAGTTTGGTCTTTATTGTGGTTGCACTACTGTCCATCACGATGGGCACTTTGTATCAGAAGAAATATTGTGCTCAATTTGATTTGCGTACTGGATCAGTGATTCAGTTTGCTGCCTCAGCCATGATTTGTTTGCCGCTCATGTTCTTGTTTGAAACAAGAGAGATAATTTGGGCGCCAGAGTTAATCCTATCGCTTATTTGGGCAGTTTTAGCTTTGTCGATTGGTGCGATTTCACTCTTGTTTGTGATGATCAGAAATGGTGAGGCAACAAGAGTAACGAGTCTTATGTATCTCACGCCACCAACCACGGCTATCATGGCTTGGATACTCTTTAATGAGCCGATTACTTGGACCATTATTTTGGGCATAGCAATCACTATGAGCGCAGTCATTTTGGTTAATCGAACAACATCAAAATAAATACCGTTCATGCCTTATCATGGCGGTACTTAAAAATTTATCAAATATTAGTAACTAGGCATTTTTGAAAAGACGCATGAACTTACGATTCAAACTATTACAAGCTATTTTTATTGGTTTTGTGGCATCAACATTGACTGTGTCATCTACTAATCTTTGGGCACAAAACACTACATCTGCCAAGAAAACAGCATCTGCTAAAAAGTCTCAAAATACCAAGTCTAAAAAGGTAAGAGCCACAACCACACGCGCTAAAGCAGAAGCGGCAGAAGAGAAGCGCCCGTCATTCGCTGCAGCAATGGGTTTAAGAGGTAATCATGATGACCTCAACCTTAAATCGAGTGTTGCTTTGATTGTTGACCGCCAAACACACGAAGTCCTCTTTGAAAAGAATTCTCATGCGGCATTACCGATTGCCTCGATCACTAAATTAATGACGTCTCTTGTTGTTTTGGATGCGCAATTACCGTTCGATGATCAAATTGTGATTCATCAAGATGATGTGAATGCTTATCCTGGAAGAACTAGGTCGCGTGTTACTGAAGGGGCTCGCATGACACGCGAGCAAGCTTTAATACTTGCCCTGATGTCTTCAGAAAATAGAGCGGCTCATGCTTTGGGTCGAAATTATCCAGGCGGTATTCCTGCTTTTGTCGATGCCATGAATGCCAAAGCCAGATTGTTAGGCATGACCCAATCTAAGTTTGCTGATCCTACTGGTTTATCTAGTGATAACGTTTCTAGTCCGGAAGATTTAACCAAGTTGGTAGAGGCAGCATACCAACATAAGAGTTTGCGCGAGTTTTCTACCAAGCCTGATTACAACATCATGATTGGCAAACGTGAACAAAAGTTCATTAATACTAATCGTCTTGTGAGAGCCAGTGATATGGATATTGGCTTACAAAAAACTGGTTATATCTCTGCGGCTGGACGTTGTTTGGTGATGCAAGCCAAAGTGGTTGGTAGAGATGTTGTGATGGTATTTTTGGACTCAGTAGGCAAGCAATCTCGTTTTGCGGATGCTGTGCGTGTGAGACAGTGGTTAGAAGCTAACCCAACTCCACAACCTTTGCGTCGACTCTAAATTACTTAGCGATATTGGGTTTGTAGCCCAAGCTCTTAGATATTTGCAGTGCAGTATCTTTGAGCGATTTGAGCCATTCCTCTTGCATGCGTTCAGTCGGAGCTGATAAAGATAAGCCTGCAACTAACTTACCGCTGTCATCCAAGATGGCAGCAGCCATACAGCTCACGCCGACTTCAAGTTCCTCGTCATCACGGGCATGACCCACGCTTTTAACTAGTTCTAATTCTTTTTCTAACTGGGCAAGATCATTGATGCTGTTCTGAGTGTGACCTTGTAGCCCAGTTTTTGAGACGTAGGCTTTTAGCTTTGACGCTTCATCATCAGCCAAAAACAACTTGCCCACTGAGGTGAGGTGAAGTGGCGCACGTCCACCAATCGCACGAACAACTTGCATGCCAGAGCGTTCGCTGTAGGCGCGATCGATATAGACGATTTCATCACCTTGCCTAACTGATAGGTTCACAGTTTGACCGGTGAGTTTATGTAGTGCGCGCATAGGTAATTGAGCTGCATCTCTGACTGACAGACGTGCTTTAACTAAATTCCCAAGTTCTAATAGCTTTAGACCTAAGCGATACGTACCACTATCGGCTCTTTCGACCAAGCGACAGGCAACCATGTCATTCAGAATGCGGTGCGCTGTTGAAGGGTGTAGTTCTGTTAATTCTGAAAGTTTTTTTAAGCTTTCAGGTTCATCGCTTTGGGCGAGTGCATCCAAGAGACTCATCATGCGGTCTAAGACTTGGATGGCAGTTCTACTAGTCATATCTGCATTTTAGCCACAAATTGGCTAAATTGCACATTGTGAAAGATGCTGCAAAAACTTATTGTTTTAGAGCCTTGGCGCACTCAGAAATCAGTGCTGGGCCCTTATAAATCAAGCCACTATAGAGCTGAACGAGGCTGGCACCTGCATTGATCTTATCTTTAGCATCTTGACCATTGAGGATGCCACCAACCCCAATAATTGGTACGGTACCGCCCAGAGTTTTAGCCAGGGCTTGAATCACCTGATCGGAGGCATATTTAACGGGAGCCCCTGAAAGTCCTCCGGTTTCTTGACCGTGCTCTAAATGACTGACTGTATCTCGAGCAATGGTGGTGTTGGTCGCAATCACAGCATTAATTTGGTATTTGATTAATAGTTCTGCAATCTTTTCAATTTGTTCATGGTCTAAATCTGGGGCAATTTTTAAAAAGAGTGGAACCTCTTTTTTATGCTGATCACTTAATTTAGTTTTTTCTAAAGCAATCGCGCCCAAGAGAGCATCTAATTCATCACCACCTTGGAGTTGTCGCAAGTTCTTTGTGTTGGGCGAAGAGATGTTCACGGTAATGTATGAAGCGATGTCGTAGACTTTTTGCATGCAGTGCAAATAATCGCTGGCGGCAGATTCAATTGGTGTTGAAGCATTTTTACCAATGTTCAAACCGAGGATGCCACCCGATTGCCAGAACGCAGATTTTTTGACTCTAGCTACACATGCATCAACACCATCATTGTTAAAGCCCATGCGATTAATCAGAGCATTGGCTGAAGGTAAGCGAAACATCCTGGGTTGAGGATTACCTGGTTGTGCTTTGGGTGTAACAGTACCAATTTCAATAAAGCCAAAGCCCAGATTAGCGAGAGCATCGATATGTTTGCCATCTTTATCAAGACCGGCAGCTAAGCCAACAGGATTGGGTAGTTTTAAGCCGCAAAAAATTCTTTCATCACGAGGGATTGATTCATGGGCTAAAAATCCCAAGCCAAGTGCATGAACTTTATCGAGAGAGTTAAGTGTGAAGTTATGCGCACGCTCTGCGTCCATGGCAAATAGCCATGGTTTGATAAAAGGGTAAAGATTCATGAATTGTTTAATTGTTGACTAAATGATTTAACTGCCAGTGGTCATCGACCAATATTTCTAAGGGCTCAAATTGAGCCTTGTATGCCATTTTAGGGCTTTCTTTAATCAAGTAACCTAAATATAGGTAAGGTAGATTTAATTTTTTAGCTTGTTCTAACTGCCACATAATGCAATACGTGCCATAGCTAGCGTTTTCTACACTGGTGTCAAAAAATGTATAAACCGAAGAGAGCCCATCTTGAATGATGTCAATGATGCTGACCATTCTTAATTTTCCTGGCTCGGCATCATCAGGACCATCTCTAAATTCAACCAGACGGGTGTTCACTTTGCTTTGTAGGAGAAACTGTTGGTACTGATCCTTGTCGTCACTATCCATGCCGCCGCCTGCGTGACGATCTTTTTGATAGGACATGTATAAATCGTAGTGCTCCTGAAAGTACGCTAGATGACCTACTTTTGCTTGAAGTCCTTGATGCTTTTTAAGAGCTCTTTTTTGATAACGTTTTGCAGCAAACTTCTCGATATCAACTCTGCAGGCAGTACAGGCTTTGCAACCATCGCAATAGGGGCGATAGGTAAACATGCCGCTGCGACGAAAACCATTGGATACCAATTCACCATATAAATCAGCATTAATCAGGTGAGCAGGTGTTGCTACTTGAGATCTGGCCAGCTTGTCACTTAAATAGCTACAAGCGTAGGGTGCCGTTGCGTAGAACTGCAGGGTGGTAAAGGGAAGTTCTTTTATCTTGCTCATGAGTTGTTGGTTAGCCAGTGGCTTAAAACACTCTTATTAAAACTCCAAATGGGATTCTTTGCAGAACATTTTTTCTCTAAATGGTTCAAAAAATCCTCACGGGGTATAGGTTTTCCGCCAAGTGAGGTGAGGTGTTCTGTTTCTTGTTGGCAGTCAATCATTTCGATGTCTTGGGCAATAGCCCATGCACAAAGACTGGCTAGTGCATATTTAGATGAATTGGTCTTCTTTGAAAACATCGATTCACCGAACACCATTTGACCTAGGTTGACACAGTAAAGACCTCCAACTCGTTGACCTTGATAGAAAGTTTCTACGCTATGAGCGAGGCCTTGGGCATGTAATTCGCCATAAGCATGCATGATGGCATGAGTGATCCAAGTGCCATCTTGCCCCATTCTGGGTTGTGTTGCACAAGACAGGATGGTTTCGTGAAAATTGTGATCAACTCTGATTTCCCATGATTGGTCCATCAAAATATTTTTAATATCTTTTTTGAAATTTTTACTTATTTTGAATTCTTTGGGTTTTAGAACCATTCTAGGGTTGGGGGACCACCATAAAATTGGCTGACCGTCTGAGTACCATGGAAAGATTCCATGTTGATATGCTTTTTGTAATTGTGCAGATGTAATTTGTTCGCTAATGGCTAATAAGCCAGGAACTTCAGGGTCTGGGTCGGCGTTAGTTCTTGGTGATGGAAAGTCATCTTCGGGCGTTAACCAAGGAAGACTCATGAGTGACGATACTTTCTGTCAATTCGTTCATCGTAGGGAATATCTGCTAGGTGCGTGACAACGTCATCACCCAGTTTGCCATCAGCTCGGTCCTTGAAAAACCACTCTAAGGTTCGTTTAACGGTAGGGAAGGCAATCTCTTCCCAAGGTATTTCTGATTCTGTAAATAATGCTACTTCTAGACTTTCAACGCCAGCACTAAAAACTGGCTCATTGAGAGTGGCGATGTAAAACATGTGTACTTGTTGAACATGCGTGACATTGAGTAAAGAGAAGAGTGCGCCTGTGGTGACTTCTGCACCAGCTTCTTCAAGAGTTTCACGAATGGCACCAGCCTGTGTTGGTTCGCCAACCTCTAAAAAGCCTGCAGGTAGAGTCCAAAATCCAAGGCGTGGGTGGATGGCTCGTTTACAAAGAAGCACCTTGTCTTCCCAAATCGGAATAGTCCCCACCACATTACGTGGATTCTCATAATGGATCGTCTCGCAGTTGTCGCATACGTGACGTTCACGCGTGTCATCCGAGGGTATTTTGACCGTTAATTTACCAGCGCATTTTGAACAAAATTTCATAACTAATCCTTATTGTTCAATTTTAATAATGCCGCGCAGTGCATTGGTAAAAATAATTTCATCAGCGGTCACAACATCGCTAGGAGTGATATTTTTTTCAATGGCACCCCAAGAAAAATCTTTTAATAAAAGATCGCGCATGACACCTGGAAGACATCCTGAAGAGCATGGTGGGGTCAGCCACTGACCATTTTTCTTAATAAAAATATTAGATCTACCACCTTCAGTGACATATCCCAGTTCATTGGTAAATAAAGCATCAAAGGAACCCAATTCTTCTGCCTTCATCCAAGCTTGATCGTAGAGTTTGCGACGCGTCACTTTGTGCTGCAGCAGTTGATCTGAAGATTTCATCACGGTATTTTCAGACAAAATGTCTTTTGCCCATAATAGGCGCAACTTAGATTTCAGCGGGGTGATCGGAGTCGCCTTCAGGCTGATTTGACCATTGTTGGATAGGTCGATACGCAAACGATAAATCAGAGATGCGTCGAGCGTTAAACACAAATCATCAACACCCCTAGAAAACAACTTTTTATTGAATGGAATATTTAAGTGCCGAGCTGACTTTTCTAATCGTGCCATGTGCAAGTCGAGATGAGTTGCTTTAGCATTTTCAATGCGTACTGTTTCAAACAAACCTATTGGCTCATCAGATTTAGATAAAGAGTACAAAAAAGCTGCCTTTGTTTGACACTCATGCCACTCATCTGCAGGATCAGAATCAATTGTGATGCCACCACCAACTCCCATGGTGAAGGATTGATCTTGATTCACTTCGAGTGTTCTGATGACTACACTCATCCCCAAATTACCCAGTATTTCTTCTGAGTCGCTGGGGTCAAACCAGGCGATGGCGCCACAATACAATCCCCTAGGTTCATTTTCTAGGTCTTGAATAATTTCCATGGTTCTCTTTTTGGGTGCGCCAGTTACGGAGCCGCATGGAAAGATGGCAGTGAGCAATTCTTTGATACTTAAATTACTTTTACAAACAGAACTGATGGTGGATGTCATTTGTAATACATCACCGTGTTGATTCACTTCAAATAGTTCCGGTACTTTGACAGAGCCTGGGATGGATATTTTCCCTAAGTCATTTCTGAGTAAATCAACAATCATTAAATTTTCAGCACGATTCTTAGAATCATTTTTTAATTCATCAGAGCTAACTTCACCAACCTTGGCGGTGCCTTTCATTGGCTTAGTGGTTAGCACTGGCCCTTGTTTCTGTAAGAACCATTCTGGTGAGCATGACAGGATCCATCCATGAGCACTCTCTATGTATGCACCATAAGGACCAGGTTGCTTTTTACGTAGGGCTTCATAAGCTGAGAGAGGAGAGCCCTCTAATTGGCCATGGATGCGGTAGGTGTGATTGACCTGATAAGTGTCACCGCTTTCAATCAAACTCTTAATTTGTTGTATTGATTTCTCAAAGTCTTGACTGTTTGTACTTGATTGGCAGTTTTGTACTTTTGGGCTTTTAGTTGCAGATAAGGTTTGTTCGCTTAACCATTTTTGTACTTCTGCGCTACTTAGCTTTTGTACCGAGTCAAATGCCCATGCCTGCACCCATGGTGTGGCTGATGTCTTGGGCTTAAGGCCCATCAGATGTTCGCCTAATTCATAGCTAAAGCAAGTGACAACATATTTTTTCTGATGCAACGCTGATTCAATCTGAGTGAATGCAGCCTCAAGCCCAAGCGCATCATGGGCAGTAATAGTTTCTAGTGGTTTTTGATAGACTCTACTGGTAGGGTTTGATGCTTGACTGTGAGCATCATCTAGCAAGATGGTGCAGGATGAATGCTCAGCGCCAGACATGTGCTTTATTTACCTACCACTGTAGCGCTATGAATGATGATTGGTGTTGCAGGCACATCAGCAAAAGGTCCTTTGCGTGTGGTGTCGACCACTTTGATCTTATCGATGGTTTCAGTTCCTTTGATTACCATGCCAAATACGGCATAGCCATGTCCGTCTGGGCGAGGGTAGTCTAGATTCTTATTGTTCACAACATTCACAAAAAATTGAGCAGTGGCAGAGTCTGGAATATTGGTGCGTGCCATCGCGATAGAGTAGCTCACATTACTCAGTCCATTGCTGGACTCCAATGGAATAGGAGATTTGGTTGGTTTTTGTTGCATCTCTTGTGTAAAGCCACCACCTTGAACCATGAAGTTGTTAATCACGCGATGAAAGATGGTGCCGTTATAAAAACCGCTGTTCACATATGACAAGAAGTTCTCAACAGTTTTAGGCGCTTTTTCTGGATTGAGTTCTACCGTGAAGTCACCCGCGCTTGTTTTGAATTCAACCTTGGGTCCTGCAAAAGAAAGAGTTGATATTGTCAAAAGAAGGGTGGCTAATAATTTATTCATGGCAATGCAATCCTTGTACGAAAGCTCAAGTATGCCAAATATATTTACCTAACAAAAAAGCCCTTCAATGAAGGGCTTTTAATGAGGTATTTGGTTGCGGGGATAGGATTTGAACCTATGACCTTCGGGTTATGAGCCCGACGAGCTGCCAGACTGCTCCACCCCGCGTCTGAGTCCATCACTATATCAGGTAAAACCCTAAATAGCAAGGTAATTGGTGGCTTATTTCCTTTGAGCCTTGCCAGTAATGCCTCTACAGGCAATCATCGAGATTGAAAAGCGACTAATTTTGTACGAGTTATGCCTTTCTTATGTAAAAATCCTCTCATGAATAAGCAATTAACTTTTGCACATGAAGTGGCTGACGGTATTTATTGCATTGATACTGGATTTGGTCGCGATAACTTTGATGCCAGCTATTTAATTGTTAGTGACTTGCAGGCAGCATTTGTAGATGTGGGAACTAATTACTCGGCACCAAGACTACTAAAAACATTAGATGATCTCTCTCTGACGCCCAATGAAGTACGTTATGTCATTTTGACGCACGTTCATTTGGATCATGCTGGTGGTGCGGGAGAAGTAATGCGCTTATGCCCAAATGCTCAGTTGATTGTTCATCCGCGAGGTGCAAGACACATGATTGACCCATCTGCCTTAAGAGCGGGTGCAGTGGGTGTTTATGGTGAAGAAGCTGTACAAAAAGATTACGGTCAGCTTTTACCCATCGATGCTAATAGAGTAACTGAAGCTGGGGAAGGATTTCAAATTACCCTCGGACAACGTCAGCTGATATGTATGGATACGCCTGGTCATGCAAAGCATCACATTGCTATTTGGGATCCTCATAGTCAGGGTGTTTTTACTGGGGACACCTTTGGTCTTTCATATCGAGAATTTGATACAGAGCAGGGGGCATACATCATGCCCACCACTACACCAATACAGTTTGATCCAGTGGCACTCAAAGAGTCTGTTGAAAGAATCTGCGCACTGAATCCTGAATGCATTTACCCAACGCACTTTAGTCGCGTGAATAACGTTCCTAGGTTAAAAACGATGTTTTTGAAGCAATTGGACGAAATGGTGGAGATGTCTGTCTCATTTAGACACAGTAATAAACGGTATGAACAAATTAAATCTGGTTTGGCTGATATTTATGAAAACCATTTAAAAACAAATGGTTGCAATATATCTAGGCAGGAACTTGAGGTATTTTTAGCCATTGATTTGGATCTAAATACCCAAGGAATTGAAGTTTGGTTGGATAAAGCCTAGTTAAATGTTGCAACGCAATAAGCAAGGCATATAATTAAAAACATCATTATTGAGGGAGTAGCCGGTGGCTATTAGTAATCCGGAATATTCACAAACATCGCTGTTAAAGCCCGTTGAATTAAATATCAATGAGCATGCTCATAAAAAAGGCAGTGTTGCTGCTTTAGTTATGGCTGCAATTGGTGTTGTTTTTGGTGATATTGGTACCAGTCCTCTTTATGCGCTCAAAGAGTGTTTTAGTCCTGAGCACGGCATTCCCTTTAGTCAAGCGGCAGTATTTGGCATCATTTCTATGATGTTCTGGGCCATTTTGTTGGTTGTGACATTTAAGTATGTACTTTTTGTGATGCGTGCAGATAACAAAGGTGAGGGCGGTGTTTTATCTCTCATGGCTTTGGCATTGAGATCGTTAACTACAGGTAGCGCTTCTTATTTGACTGTGATGATGTTAGGCATGTTTGGCGCCTGCATGTTGTATGGCGAGTCTGTAATTACTCCAGCTATTTCAGTCTTATCGGCAGTAGAGGGTTTGGAAATTGCGACGCCTGAACTTAAACGATTTGTGATTCCTATTACGCTGACCATTTTGATTGCTTTATTTGTGATTCAAAAATACGGTACTGCAGCCGTGGGAAAATTTTTTGGACCAATCACTTTGGTGTGGTTCTTATCTCTAGCAGCGCTTGGTTTATATAACGTGGTGAAGGCGCCACAAATATTCGGCGCCATTAACCCAATACATGCCATTGATTTCATCTCTGAACATACTCTGATGGCATACATTGTGATGGGTTCAGTGGTATTAGTCGTAACTGGTGTTGAGGCCCTCTATTTGGATATGGGCCATTTTGGTAAGAAACCAGTTCGTTATGCGTGGTTGTTTTTAGTTTTGCCTAGTTTGTTGCTTAACTATTTTGGCCAAGGAGCTTTGCTCTTGTCTGATGTTGAAGCAATTAAAAATCCTTTTTATTTGATGGTTCCTGAGTGGGCGTTATGGCCAATGGTTGGCTTAGCAACTGCAGCCACCGTGATTGCATCGCAAGCTGTTATATCAGGCGCATATTCCTTGGCTAATCAGGCGATTCTTTTGGGTTTCTTGCCACGCATGGGAATTCAGCATACGTCTGATGATGAGCGTGGCCAAATTTATATTCCAGTTGTGAACTGGTCTTTACTCATCATGGTGATTTTTACTGTGATTGAATTTAGAGAGTCAGGTAACTTGGCTGCTGCGTATGGTATTTCTGTAACAACAACCATGCTTATTACAACCATTTTGTTGGCTATTGTCATGCGTCGTGAATGGCACTTAAATCCAATCATGATTTTTGGTTTGATTTTGTCGTTTTTAGTACTAGACCTTTCATTCTGGACGGCGAACTTAATCAAGGTAAAAGATGGTGGTTGGTATCCATTGATCATTGGCTTAATCTGTTTTACTTGCCTAATTACTTGGTTCAAAGGTAGAAAGTTGCTGAGGGAGCGGATTGTTAATGAGTCCATTCCGCTTGAACCATTTGTGCAAGGGTTATTAGCTCATCCGCCACATCGTGTTGAAGGAACAGGCATTTTCTTGACTGCCCACATTGACTATGTGCCTGTAGCCATGTTGCACAATTTAAAACACAACCGCGTTCTTCATCAGCGAGTATTTTTCTTAAAGTTAAGTATTTGGGATGTACCTTACGTGAATGATTCTGAGCGTCTTACCATGAAGGACATGGGGGGTGAAATTTATTTGGTTCGCTCAGTGCATGGGTTTAAAGAAACTCCGGACATCAACAAAGTATTGGCTTTAATTGAAGCCCAATACGACATTAAGTTTGATTTGATGGAAACCTCATTCTTCTTGGCAAGAGACACTGTGGTGCCATCGAAGTTGCCGGGTATGGCTTTATGGAGAGAGCGTCTATTTGCTTGGATGTTACAAAATTCAGCAAAACCATCAGACTTCTTCCAAATCCCCACCAATCGGGTGGTTGAGCTAGGCGCAAAGATTGAAATCTGATCACTTTTGACCGGTTGTCAGCCAATGGCTTATGCTTGAGTCTATGAGCTATTTCAAATCAATCTTTGCTTTATTTATAGTCTTGCCAACGTTGGCTTTGGCTGGCCCTGCTGAAGAAGCAGAACTAGCTGATATCGACCAGCGCCAAGCCAACCTCAATCTCAAAAAAGATTGGGCTAAATACCGCCTAGAGAAGAAGCAGCACGAGTGTTACGACAAATTCTTTACAACACGTTGCTTAGACCAGGCTCGCTTAGAACATCGCCAAGAAATCAAAGAAATTCGTGCGCAAGAAATACCCATGCACGAAAGACAACGTGTACTAAAAGCCATTCTTAAAGATGAAAAAGATGCTGAGCGTCTAAAGCAAAGAAATGATCCTTTGAAAGAAGAAAAGAGATCAGAGAACGTCAAAGCTTTTGAGCAAAAACAGATTGATCGTGACAAGCGTGAGGCAGATTTAGCTAAGAAGCGTGCTGATTCAGAAAAGCGCGCTAATGAGAATAAGAAGGCCACACCTTTCTGATGGCAAAGATCAAGTCTGTTTATGTCTGTCAGGCGTGTGGTGGCATGTCTGCAAAATGGCAAGGCCAGTGCCCTAATTGCGAAGCTTGGAACTCCATGGAAGAAACCGTGGAAGATAAGCCATCTACTAATCGTTTTCAGAGCCTGGCCAAAGCGGCACCAAAGCAACGATTAGCTGTTATTGAGGCTGAAGACTTACCTAGAATTAGTACTGGTGTTGATGAGTTTGATCGAGTGCTCGGTGGTGGTCTTGTCACTGGAGGTGTTGCCTTAATTGGTGGTGATCCTGGAATTGGTAAGTCAACATTACTTTTGCAGGCTTTGGCGTCGATGAGTGCGCGTGGTGATGCTGTGTTGTATATCAGCGGTGAAGAATCTGGCGCTCAAATTGCTTTAAGGGCAAAGCGTTTAGGAATACAAGCACCTGATCTAGAGGTTTTAGCTGAGATTCAACTGGAAAAACTCTTGGCTACTATTGAAGCTGCCAGACCAACGGTGGTGGTAGTTGATTCTATTCAAACTATTTATTCAGAAGCATTAACTTCAGCACCGGGATCAGTGGCTCAAGTAAAAGAATGTGCTGCGCAATTAACGCGCCTAGCAAAGACAACCGGCGTTTGCATGATCATGGTGGGTCATGTGACTAAAGAGGGTAATTTGGCCGGTCCTCGCGTGCTTGAGCATATTGTAGATACAGTGCTTTATTTCGAGGGTGATACGCATTCATCATTCAGATTGGTGAGAGCTTTCAAAAATCGTTTTGGTGCTGTGAATGAATTAGGCGTATTTGCCATGACCGATAAAGGTCTCAAAGGTGTGGCAAATCCATCCGCGCTCTTTTTATCCCAGCATGATCAAATTGTCCCTGGCTCATGTGTGCTTGTCACGCAAGAAGGCAGTAGACCATTGTTGGTTGAAATACAAGCGCTTGTTGATGCTGCTCACGTGCCTAATCCACGCCGACTAGCGTTAGGTTTGGAGCAGCATCGTTTAGCAATGCTATTGGCTGTATTACATCGTCATGCAGGTATTGCATGTTTTGATCAAGATGTATTTTTGAACGCAGTAGGTGGTGTGAAGATCACCGAACCTGCAGCAGACTTAGCAGTTTTATTGGCTATTCAATCTTCTCTGAAAAATAAAGCCTTACCAAAGACT
>JACCDW012053949.1_pt1 | contig 36990 bp, 32 predicted proteins | sample 7449781 | NCBI WGS metagenome assembly JACCDW01 (sample SAMN15323449, study PRJNA562643) | freshwater metagenome | isolation source: river surface water | place: USA:Blue River Watershed | collected 2017-08-18 | reverse complement strand
GCAGGAGGCAAAGGCCTCGACAAATTCAGAGCCATGATGTTGTCTCGAAAGGATATTAAATACATAAAAACGTTCAAGACCTCTCAGGAGGTGTTTGGAAGAGATGTCGACGTAGAAGGAGGGATATCTTATTTTGTAACAAAGCACGGATATGAAGGGAAATGTTTGTTGAACGAAAAACTTATTGATCTATCAACTTACGACATTCTTGTTCAAAACCCTGATTTTACGCCCATCATTGATAAAATATGTAAACTACCGAGTATTACTAAACTTTATGTTCCATCATCATTTTATGGATTACAGACAAATGATAAAAGGCTAAATCTAGGCGGCGCTATTACTTGTTACGTATCTGTAAAAAAGTCTCCGACAAGGAAAATGTATGTTGATGATTACGAGCTGACAAAAGCAAACAGGTTTTGGAAAGTTATTACAACCAGAGCAAATGGATCAAGCCCATGCTTTGGTGAAATTCTAATTGCCAAACCAAGTGAGATTTTTACATCAAGTTACATAGCGTTCAAGTGTAACGACGAAAATGAGTGTGTATCTCTTGTCAGCTATTTGAAAAGCAAGTTCACAAATACGATGTTATCAACAAGAAAGCTTTCGCAAGATATCAGCGAGAACACTTTAAAATGGATACCATTAGTACCGCTTGATAGAATATGGACAGATGACGAAATAATTAAACACTTCAAATTAACAAAGGAAGATACTCGAGTTATACTAAAGTCGAGTTGTTCATGGATTCCTTAGGATATAATCATGTATTCTGATAAATAATCATATTCTGAACAAAATCGTGAAATTGTGTAATGATGTAAGTTCGATATTCATCAGGCATTACAGCAACTTGATAATATGACTGTATCAAATTAGGCAAGTCGTCCGGAGTAGTATCACCAGCTGCTTTGATCATGTTATCAAATATGGTAGAAATAGATCTGTATCTTTGAGGAGAGAGTTTGTAAAGTTCCATCAGACGATTCTCATTGTATGACTTGAATATTTTGTACAAAACTTCATGTCTTATTGTGCAATTACATGTTGGACACATATCACGTTTTTGGGACTCAGACATTACCCACTTGTAAAGACATTGAGTATGATAGTAGTGTCCATTTTCACAAGCATTTGAACGAGTGCTAGAGAACATTGGTTGCAAACAAATAGGACAATCATCATTTGCTTTTATAGACTTCAAGTGAGTTGTACAAACATGTTTTCCGTCATATTCATGTCTTGCAACCTTTTTGCAAGGATTTCCAGTAGACTTGCATTGCATATCGCATATCCTCTTCATGATGTTGATTGATATTGGGTGGAGAGAAAAGTGAAGACGAGAATGATACTGATTTGGTGTTTGAGTGGCTTTTTATGTAACTATTTTTGGCATTAGCATAGGTTGTAGCATGGATCTGCTTGGAAGATGGTTGTTGTTAGGTTGTAGCACTGTAGCAGGCTGCTATAGCCGATTCCCCAGTATTTATAACCTCAATTCCGCTGATATGGTCATATTTCCCATTCACTCTTCTTACAAAATGGAATCAAAGATCAATAATTTCAATGCTGATATGGATAGAGTAATTGATGAAATAAATGCAAAAGAATGCAATGATTACGGTCCGGTTAAGATTTGTACGATGACGGTTTCTATTGTTTTGAATCAAGAAGTAGATTTGGAAGCTATTTCGACAGCTATTGAAACAGTACAGGTACAAGAATTTATTAATGAAACACTTGAGACGGAATTGATAATCAAAACAAAAGGATTTCATAACTCATTGACATTTGGTTTCAAAGATGATGACAATGGCTCACAAAAGGCAATCAAAGTATTTTCGAATGGAGGTCTACATATAGCAGGTGCAAAGAACCTATCGGAAGCTATAACTCTCGGACAGTTTTTTGAAACTCTACTGGACATTATATTTTCAAATGATATCAAGATGCTAGATTTTTCCGTGGATATGATTAACATGACTTTTCAATATTCGTATCATGTAGATTTGATGTGTGTAAAGAATCTTATACGGGAAAAATGTGGACTGATGTCAAACTATGATCAAGACAGACATCCGGGTGTCATTTGCAAGTTTTTTTCCAAGCATAGCTGTCGAACTATAACAATAATCTTTTTTAGAACTGGTGCAATGATTATGACTGGCTTGAAAGAACCTGAAGAAGCTCTAGAGGGTCATTCATTTATTACACAGTTTATGAAGGATCACAAAGATGCATTGATTACAGAGAAGGACGTATGCATGCCCAAAAAGAAGAGAAAAACAGAAAAGTATGATTATGGAAGTTTCTTGATATTGAAGTAATGCATATTTACATTCCCGTCTCGTTCCACTTTGCCAAAGCCATACGATCCCACGATTTGTAAACATTTGTCCAGTTTTTGATGATGTCGTTAGCCGATTTCGTCAAAAAACTCATAAATTCGAATTCGTAAAGCATAGAACTGCAACCTGGGTCTGATCTCCAGCTATCCCAATTTTCACCCATCCATGCGGCCAAAAAGTAAGAATTGTTGATGATGCACCCTATACGAAGATACTTGGGGAAAGAAAATACAGGATTGATTGTTCGCCATGTAGAGACAATTGAGCGCATAATGTGCTCATAACTGAGAAACTCAGCCATATTGCTGACAAAAAAAGTAATTCTGATGCCGTAATGCTTGATATACGGAATAATATTAGGCACTGGTATCATGGAAACTGGTTTGCCATACTGTTGAATTGGCCCGTCAATTGCACGGTATATACAACGACGTTGAAGAGCATAGCAAGATATGTTAAAGTTAAGACGTAGATGAGTTGTCTTGGCGATGTCCAGAAGGCACTGTTGGATTGTGTTGAAGGAGTCCATTGTGCGTGTTTGTGTGCGATAACTAATGAAACAAGCCCTCTTATATGCATGATTGCATGCTACATCTAGTGCTACAATCATGAGAAGAATAAATGACATAAAGATACTGAAAAATTTTAAAAAATAATTTACTTTCAAATGACAAAATTTGACGAAATCAATCGGTAACTATTTCTAAACAAAGCAAATGCAGTAATCAACCATGGCGCCCACTCTTCGTAAACTGGCGAGTTTGTTGGTCAACGATGATCCGAAAGCATTCATGGTCAGTCATCACATTTTGCGTGATAACAGAGTTGCAGAGGTTTTTCAGGCCACATTGAATGACGATACAAGGGATGACGCTCTTACAATAATAAATGCAGTAATCATTGATGGAGGCAAACGAGGTTTACACTCAACCCTATGCCATGGCGCTATTGCGACAGCAATGCATTACTTGTCACCTAGTTACGACACTTTGACTAAATTGAATGCATTGTACATAATTGATTCTATATCAGATTACACATATGGCATGAAAGTGCTCAAAAAAGAAAATATAATACAACAACTCCGGGTGTATATGCATGACGAAAATATTGGTGAAGAAATCAGAGACGTTCTAGCATCTATGGAGTAGCTAGCCCAAAAAGGTCATAAATTTCAGCCGTCGTAAGTTCAACCGAAGGAGTTCCAAGACGGTTGCGAATGCTTTCATCTTTCATTGTTTCAGCAATAAATTCTGCCTTGGTTTCGTTGATTTTCAGACATCTTTCTTCAACAGTATTTTGCATTACAATTCTAATGCATTTTACTTTTTGATTTTGTCCTTTACGATGTGATCTTCCAATAGCTTGCAAATCTACCATGGGATTCCAATTAGGAGCTGTAATAATAACATGAGTAGCACATTGCAAATTCAATCCTGTTGATCCACATTTTACTTGTAGAATAAGAACAGGAATAGACATGTTAATAAAGTTGTAAAGAGTGTTTTCTTTTTGTTCTTTGCTTAGTTGTCCATCAAACACCAAAGACTGTATTCCTTCTTTCCGGAGAGCTTCTGAAATAAGTTGCATTTCTCGTCGCCAAGAACAAAAGATGAGTGTCTTAGGATGATCATTCAACCCTTTCACGTAATCAACAAGATATTCAATCTTTGTACTTTTGAGGTGTGTATCTGTAGAAGACTGATTCTTTCTTTTGGTACCGGCTTTACTCTCTTCTTTTTCATAAAACATGATGGGATGTGCACATATTTGTTTACACCTAAGCATACCTTCTAGAGCAGTAATACTAGCTTTGGAATTACTAGAGGGAAGAGCAGCAATTTCAGCCAATTTGTCACTAAAATGTTTTTCAACCATTTTGTACAACCATTTCTCTTCTTCATACTTGAATGGCAAAAGCACAATCTCGCTTTCAAGTGGTGGAAGCCGGAGCTCTGGATTTTCTTTTGCAATCTTTGATTGAGTGCGCCGAAGCAAATACGTGTTATAGATGTCTTCAAGATTTGTTGTATTAATACCAATCCAACGTGCTTGTGACAGTATATCTTTTTCGCCGTTTTGAATTGGAGTTGCTGACAAAACCCATTTAATTGGAGATGTCAATGTACTAAGTTCTTTGAATAGTTTCGTTCTTGGATTAGAGATGTTGTGTCCTTCATCCAATACAATTCTTCCCCAATCAAAGTTCTTAAGACATTGAGGACACCCTTGAGGTCTTTGAAATACACTGTATGTAGTAAGAACAAGCTTTATGTCATTCGGAAGCAATGTTGGTTTAAATGATGCATTCAAAACAGCCGGCTTGATGTTACCAAATGTTATAAGGGAATCACGCCATTGAGGCAACGTTGCTACTTCAGTAACAATGAGAGTGGGTGTGGGATTACCTACTATTACAGCAATGGTTTGATTTGTTTTACCGAGACCCATATCATCGGCAAGAAAACCACCTTTTGGATATTCAGCAATATTCGTTGTGAATTCACGGGATAACATCCATTTTACACCTTCTGTTTGATAGTCACCTTCCAATGTTCCATTGATAGAAGAATTGATGGTTTGAAAGGCGTTTTCCATTTTGTGACCTTTGAAGATGAGAACTAGTGATATGAATGAAATTGAGCCGGGAACCTCTTTAAATTTGTTTGTTTTGAAGACGTAGCAACCGCAGTAGCAACAGTCGTAGCGACTGTAGCAGAAGCTTCCAAGAACGTGGCAAGCTTCTAAGAAGATGGCTATAGCGCTGTAGTCGAACATAATTTTGGATATAAACCCTGCCCGAAGGGGCTAATCAACCATAATCATGCTCTCTGATGGCTATTTACAAATGTACTGATTGTGGTAGTGACGATATAGTTGAGATTAGAAATGATGGTGAGATGGTATGCAGGAAATGTGGACTGGTTCTTCAAAGCCATATGTTTGATGATAGAGCTCCGCGAAATTGGGATTCTGTAGATTATCATTACGAAACAATTCCACAAATATTTATAGGAAATGATCTAGCAAATTACGATAAACTCTCACGATTTTGCGATATTCTTTGTTTAAATAAACAAGGCTGTGAAAGTGTAATGTTCGTATTCAACAGCTTCTTGGAATCAGATAGATGCAAGCAACATGGTAAACCAAAGGGCGATAACATGATAGCCGCGCTGGCTACGTGCATATATATTGGGTGTGACAGAGATAACCAAAAACGTTCGCATGAAGATATATGCAAGATAACAGGTACATGCATGAAAACCTTTCATCACATGTATGGAATTATTTTGGAAAGTATAAAACCTCATGACAACAAAGAAAATCAATCAGGAGAACATTTTTTGATTCGAGCAATCAATAAAATTGAAAATCTAAGAAATTTGGATAAAACCCAAAGATGGACATTGATAAAAACATGTAAAACGATTTATAACATGGCAAGCAGTAACAATACATTCAAATCAAAAAAACCTACAAAAACTAATGCGGCAGTTTTGTATATTAGTTGTAGAGCTATGAATATAAATATTAAAAAAAAAGAAGTTGCTAAAAGTTTAGGAGTAAGTATAGTGACACTAACAGAACATGAAAAACTCATCATGGAAATCAAATCTCGAATGTGAAGAATGGATTAAAGTTTGAATTTTCTCCGTCGTGACCTTTCTGATTGCTGAGAAGCTTGACTCCGTTCGTCATACATTCACAACTATAGTGAACATGTCCAAAGATCCAAGCAACAACGGGTGGTTTGATTAATTCTTTCAAATCTGTTGAAAATGCTGATGATATGGTGCTACCAGCGTGTTTTGGATGACTACTGCCTTTCATCGGAGCATGATGTGTTATAACTACGAGTCGTTTATTTTCTTCACTCGCTTTTTGGATTTCTTTCTTGATGAACTTTACATCAAGATGATGCTGATACTTGCATTTTTCGATAGACCAATCTTGTATATATTGAAAATCGGCAATAGACATTTGAATCTCAGATCGTTCATCATCTGCAATATCAGACCACAGGGTCGTTCCTATTATACGTATATCGGGATCAATATCAAAAACCGATCGATTTAGAAATATCACGTTGTCATATTCTGCACACAGTGTTTGTATATATTTATGAGTATCTTCTAAAGTGTTACTATAGACTTCATGATTTCCGCTTATAATAAATACATACAAATACAAAGTAGATGCTTTTTTTAATAGGGCTTGATATTCACTTGATGAAGGGTCACCTATGTCGCCCGCAAGTATTAATGCATTGCATCCGGGAACTTTGTCAATATCAAAAGCTGAAATTTCGAGATGTAAATCTGAAAGCAAATGAAATCTCATATCCTCTTCTGAATTATCAATAGAACTTCATAGACTTTCCAATAAATCCACCACTTATATCACCAGACACAGCAACACCATGTCTTTCAGCGCTAAATGTTTTTGCTGGATTTCCTAGCCAAGCTCCTTGATCGCCATACATAGCTATAGCAGCTTTTTCCGCACTGAAGGATTTACTCTTTTGAGACAAATATTGTGGCACAAAGTTCTCAGACATATGTTTGAGAAGCCATAGAATAAGAATTATTACAAACAATATACCAAAGGAAATAATCACATTGTTTATTGACATTTATTTATTTGTGATGTAGTGACAAAAAACTATCTATGTTTCACTTCCAGACTCTCTACATTGTTAAGCCAAATGTCGTCTTTATTCTTTGGTTTAGGCATTGATATTGTTGATAAATCATATTCCAACTTGACGACTTGAGAATCATCATCATTTCCCTTAAACTCAACATTACGTCCTTCAAAGTTGTCATCTTCATACACGCGGACACTAAGACCCGGGGGTACAGATATACGAGAGATTTGTACTTTGTTAGCATAGATATCCATTCCATTAGCCTCTAATTGTGAACTCTTATACGATCCAATCGGAAGTTGAATACTTTTGCATTTGGAATCTACACAGTCTCCAATAAGAGTAACAAACGATTGTTGATCTTTAGATTCCTTTGATGCTGACGTTTTATTTGTTACAAAAGGCTCTTTCCGTATCAGAGCTATCAATATGTAGATCATAACAAGAATGAAAATCATTAGCAGAAGATCTGGCAAATGAATCCGTGGTTTATTGTTGGCCATTCTTTACTTTCTATGAGCAAATTTTGCTTGCAAATGAAGTATAAAGACAAAAGGTTGTATAGGATACAAATCATGTCAACAACATTCTCTGAAACTGTAAAGAGTGCTCTCCGAAGGAACTGTAAAAATGTATTCGATGTAAATTACATCACATATTACATTGGTCATTACAAGCCAACACGTGAAAAATATTGGTGTAGTTTGGAAGAGTTTTGTAATATAGTTGGACTTCTGCCGGTTGCAAAAATAAACTGGCTGCATGATATTGAAATTGTTGGTGATGGATGGTGGATGCATTTTGATGTATGTACATATGATTGGATTACTTATAAAGCTCCTGTAAAACCTGGAAATAGACTTGTTCCACGGCTTGATGATATGAATATTTGAGTATATAAGCAATATATGATTATTATAAAACCAATGATTGCAAATAAGCTACTGCTTGAGAAGGTTATCAATTCTGGTAGATATGGACAAGTATATTATGCAAAAGACATATTTTCAGATCAAGTTTATGCTGTTAAGGCTCTGCCCAAAGTTAGATATGATCTTTCTTCGTTCAAGAACAAACACATGATTTATAATGAAATCACCAATATGCAAACTGTTAAGGATCATAAAAATATTGTTCGTTTACATGAAGTGCTTCAAGATCATGTCAATGTTTACTTGGTTGAAGAGTGGTGTGACGGACCAACTTTAAGGAATGCGATGCATGAACATAGTCAATATAATAACATCAAAATAGCGTTAAATGATGTAATTGAAGCCATTTATCATTGTCATAAAAATAATATTGTGTTTTGTGACTTGAAACCGGATAATATCATATATTCAAACTTTGACAAGTGTTTTAAAGTAACCGATTTTGGCTCATCAGTAGCCGTTGATCCACATACAAAAGAGGGCATTGCATTTACTTCGACGCCTATGATTGCTCCCCCTGAAATCTTTGATCCGTATAATAAAGGGGTTGGTGCTTATGTTACATTTTCTTATGATGTGTGGAGTGTGGGAACACTTGCAAAAATGTTGTATCAACTTACAAATAAACCTAACGCAAGTGTGGAAGATTTCATCTCATTATGCTTAGAGCCATCCCCATCTAAACGCATTTCAACAGAAGAAATGCGAACATTATGGCAGAAAATCTCTAAAACGTTGTAATATTTGTTTGATTTTCGATAATAAAACATTTTCCAAAACAAGAGATGCGAATTGTTGTCACCGGGGGTTATGGAATGGTTGGAAAAGCGCTACAAGAGCTGGTATTACCAAATGATTATTGGACGTTTTTGCACAGAAAAGATGTTGATTTGCTTGACAAGAATAAAGTACTTCAAGTATTTTCAGATCTGAAACCCGATGTTGTTGTTCATCTGGCTGCAAAGCATGGTGGGCTTTACATGAATATGGAGAACAACAAATCATTGTTTATTGAAAATGAAACTATGAATATGAATGTTATTACTGCAGCTGAGCATGTAGGAGTGAAACGGTTGATTGCAATGTTATCGACTGGATGTTTTCCTAATCCAGCCCCTGCATTACCTTTAACGGAAGATATGCTTCATAAAGGTCCTGTTGCGACGACTCATGAAGGATTTGCCGAGTCAAAACGAATGTTAGAATTACATTGCCGACTAAGCACGGTATTAGATACGATTTGTTTAATTTCAACAAATGTATTTGGACCATGGGATAACTTCAGTTTGGCTACAGCACATGTAATACCTGCTTTGATTCACAAATGTCATGTTGCAAAACAAAATAATGATTATTTCGTGGTATCTGGAAAGGGAATCGCCCGAAAACAGTTTATTTATTCTGGAGATTTGGCAAAAATAATTCATTGGGCTGTTTATAAACATGAACGAATTGGACACGAGACATATATATGTGCACCTTCTGTTGATGAAGAACATAGTATTCATGAGATTGCGGTAGAAATTGCTAAATCAATGGATTACGATCATCAACTGTATTATGATACACCAAAGGCAGATGGTCGCCTAAAAAAGACTGCTAACAACGCTAAGTTAAGTCATAAAATGGGCGATCAATTAGTATTTTCAGACTTTAAAACAAACCTGCATGAAACCATTGATTGGTTTATTAACAATTTTGAAATTGCAAAGCATTAGAAATATTTTTCTGGGTTTGTTCAATCATGTGTCAAAAATTGAACACCTTTTTGTATCGGATATTTCAACCAAGACAAAATGTCGTCATATTTAAAATTTACCGATATTGATCCTGGGATGAAGGACATGATTCCGAAAACAGTGGAAAAGCTACAGTTGGGACTGATGGAAACGTTGTTTAGAAATTCCAATATTTATGAATCACTGCTTGTGGCAGACAAACAAATTACGGAAAAATTAAACATAAATCCCTGTAAAATATATGAATTCTCAGGTAAAACGACTCCTGATATTGTGGTTTATATCGCACAACTAGCGTTTCAATATTATCCGTATATTTTTAAAACACGTCCGGAAACACATGCCGTGTTAAGAGCTTTATTTTACCTGATTGTTGAAAAGAATGTCAACTACAACAAAACCCGAGCAATGAAAATTATAGAAATGTGTCATAAATATGGAAAACAAGATCGAATTGTACAGAATATAACTCTTTCTGCATATTATCTTGTTCGCGATGGGCCGAGAGGATTTGTCAACAAACAAAGGATCATTAGAAGATGGTACTTGAAGCGTAAATTAGCTGTTAGAAAGATTGAAAATGTTTGGTTTAAAATCATCAATAGCCCTTACACATCTCCTGGGATGAAAATGCTAACTATTAGAGAACATGCCTTCAAGATGAAATATTTCTCATCATGAGAGTGTAGTACAAGTTGTAGTAAAAAGGAATATATCTTCTATGATATTTTTTTAATTTGTGTAATTTTCGTTTTCCTCCTGTCGATCCAGATGGTCCAGAGGGAGTACCATGGGGAGGGTATTTAGCAGTTCCAGGTTCACTTATATTGGACACATCATGTGGTGTTGATGGATTATCGCCTGAAAGTTCTTCTTTACGGATCTCTCTACCGGGGGCAAATCGCGATTGTTGTTTTGGGGCTGTGACGATAGGACGCGGAGTTATCCCAAACCCAAGATCCGATACTCCTTGCTGTTGAGATGATAACGCTCGTTTTGCAGGTGATGCAGGTGATGTTGCATGTGAAATTGACCATTGACCTTGATTGACTGATATTGCGCTTGTTGTCGTGCCTTCCCCTTGTCGACTAGGTTCACCGGAATCCCGTTGCTCACTTTGTTTCTCTTGTTCTCCTGAATTCGGTTGTTCGCTTGATTCTCCTTGTTCTATTGCTAAATTGCTGCCTTGTGCGTATAAGATAAAATCATATAACCACTCGGGGGTGAAGTCATCAACATGACTGAATGCAGTACTTAATTTTGCTTTCCTACTTGGGTCTAATTGTATATTGTTTAACATCTCTTCATCACATTGTGTGTCATCAATTTGTATACTTTTTAACCAGTTTGTATATACGGTTGTTTTTTTAACAACAGTCCAAAAGACATATTGTAAATGTGACATGTAATTGATATATTCAACAAAAGATATACCGTCGTTAATATCACGAATATCTTTGTATGGTAACAAGTCTTGTATTTGACCTATTTCGCATATTCCTTCCTGTTTTTTTTGTGCTTCAGATTTTATATTCTCAATACACTCAATAAAATCAATATGACTATCAATCTTGGTTGTGATGACTTGATAATTATGACAAAATGATATGAAATCATTAATATATGTATCTAATTCTATGTTCTCAAGAACAACAGAGGACAATACATGATACGATTCAAACACATCATAATAATCGTCTATATCCCGCAGGTGTGAATTCAATATGTTATGTAAATTAATAAAAAATGAAGATAATACATCATGCGTAACAACATCTTCGTTATTATTTTCGCGAAATAGCCCACTTCCAATTATTTTTGTCAAAACTGTTTTGCATTCGTCAAGTGATAATTCGCGCATATATTCTGCCCCATCTACAATAATTTCATCATGTTCATCATCATGTTCATCATCGTGTTCATCCTCATCATGAAATTTTTCATCCATTTTTTGGATAATCTCATATGTTTGAAGTATTAATGGTGCATGCACAGTTACATATGCATGATAACATTTGTTGATAATACTATTATGTAAATCTTGTAAATAATTATGCTTCTCATAATCATCTGAAGGGTAGCTGATTAATATCTGGTTGATATACCCATTATTCAAGGATTTTATTCGTTCGAACAGATAACTTGTATGTGATATTACTGTATTCTCAGCAATTTCGTTCATTACATTACCCATGGTTGGTTCCTGTCCTGATTCCGGTGGCGCACCACCTGAGATAGGGTTCGTCTGTTTATTTAATGTGCGCGGGTGTCGTTGAGTAATACGTATATCTTTTGATTTTTCTGATCGAATTAATTTAGTTTCTTCCCCATGTTCTGTTTCCACTTGTTTGATTTCATCACGTACTTTTGGTACGAATTGCTGCTGTATGTTCGGTTCTTCATTGTAATATAGTTTAAACTCATTTTGTAATTGTATGTTCAAAAGAGACGAATATTGATCCTGTAACAATTGTAGCAATTTGTATATACCTTTCATAAAATAGTACATGTATTGATGAAGGTAATCTCGCTTGACTATATGTATATTCCAAACTTTATCATGTCTAAGAGTAGTTGAGTTACCTTGCTTGATATCAAAACTAGCCCATACCAAATTATGCATAAACGTTTCAAACGGATTTGTAATGCAAGTTGCATTCCCCAAATATGATTGTGTAGATCGTTCTGCAAATTCTTGAATCAGCGATGGCAGTAAGTTTTTCTTCAATGAAATTCTTGGAAATAAAATCTGAACTAAAGATACAACTCTGTTGAACACGTATTCATGAGCTTCTGACAGATAGGATTGTGATGGGGCTATTGCTTCTTTCCAGTTTTGCAATCTAATTGTATGTGTAAGCACCCCTTTTTGATAGAAACTCATTTCTTTCCGCAATGGCATCACTGTTTCTCTCCAGTAAAAATTCAAATCCTCAATTTTGATTGGTGTTATATTATCCAAATTAATATTGAATATCTCAGGTGTATCGGGTTGTGTTGCTTGGTGTTTTCTATGCAACTGATCCAAATGCTGTTCAAATATTGTATCTGAAAATAACTGATCTATCTTCATAAGGAATATATCTTGTTTGTACTCATCATGAAAATCTAGTACATTGGTATCTAATGATATATATTTATTTCCATTTGAAATGTTTTTCCACACAAATGGGAATGGTGTAGTATCTATGCTCAAAATTAGTTTTTTAACTATGTTTATGACACATGTTAATAACAACATCAACCACTTGTTATACAATTTTGTAGTAGAAATAACATCTTTTTTGTAATTATGATACCTTGCACAATTATCAATAACATCATTGTTAATATGTAAATTCAATACAAATAAATCTACATCACCAATTTTCTTCTTGATATATATACATGCATCAATAATAGCTGTCAAAACATTCTTGTAATGGTTTTTTAAGTATGTTTGATCCACAGTAATACGATGATCATTTGCAAAGGTAGTGTGCTGTTGTTGTGTAATTGTGTCAAGACGGTTATAGATCTCATCTGCCATGATATATTGCGTAGGATGAGGATGAATATCACCTTTGTACATCAAGAATTTGCCTGTTTGAGTTGTATAAATACACGGAATATTTTTTAATCTTGCGCGCATAAAGCAAAGCCGATCAAATGTTACCAAAACGTACAAACAATTTTTTTTATTCACTTTATCAATGTATAGTGCGTCATGACACGATACAAATAGATTGCGATATTTGATACTGTTATTGTCATTATTATCAATGTTGTACTCGAAAACATGTTGAAGATACTTTCCTAGGTTCCGATTAAGATGATCAACAAATTGTACTTGTCCATAATCTAAACTTCTCTTAATGTCAAAAATTATTCTTTCATCGTACGGTAAATCTGTTTTTGGCAAACGCAAATTCACTGAGTTGTTTTCACGATGCAACATAGAACACAATGAAGATACTTGCAGTATTTTGTTGTCTACCAGTGCATTATTCCACGGTATGTTTTTGTATATAACTTTATTCTCGCAATCTGATAATCCAAATTTTATATTGTTTACACATTCAACCTCAATGTTATATTCAGAACCCAACTGGTAATCATCATATGCTGGTGGATCTGCAGCATCTGAGAAACCAGCATTTGGAAGTCCAGCCATAGATTGCGAAGGCCCTGCGTCATCATTACCGCTACAAGATTTTGCACGCTTCCGAGGTACCACACCATCAGTTGATAATCTGCGACAAACCTTATCAATCTGTTCGGGGATGTCAGGGTAAAATTGACAACTAATTTTGTTATGGGTTTTTTTTGTTGCGACATCATAAACTGATGCAACACAAGACAAATTGTAAATGGGCTCAATAATAATACCTTCCAAATCATATGGATCACATGCATCTGCAATTGAAGATTGCGTCGAGTCTATTACAAGATTGATTGCTTTGTATTCTGTTTTTTTTCGATAATCTGCATCACCATCTTTTGTCCGATAAAACTCATTGATTGTATTTTTAATTTCTAGCGGATCTTTAGACGAAAACATGTGCAACTTGTCAATTCCACCAATATCTCCAAGGTATGGAAATGTGTGTCTGTATTCCCTTATCAACTTCTCGAATATTGATATGACCTCGTCTTCATAATCATTGCAACGTATCTTTCCAGGCATATGAGAAATGTTTTGAAACCATTCTTTTAAGGTCTCCCTATTTCTGCTTTGCAGGGGGTCAAGAATATATTCGAATGGCTCTTTGAAATCTTCAAATGCATTCGCATTATCCGCGTATAATTGTTTTATTTTGTTTATCTCGATACTGTACGCTTTATGAATATACTCTTTGTTGCTGTTACCATAGTTATTTCCAGAACATCGGTCGTTACCATTTATTTTGTATCCAAAATCGTGATACGAATCAGCAATTGCCAATAACATTTCCAACGGGGGTGTTTCATCAGGTGCTGACATTTATTATCTTGTATATTATTTTACGAATTTGTTACACGTAAAACAGAAAAAATATCGACTGATTTAAATCCATCGAATAGGAGTCTTACCATTAGAATGTAAATACTCGTTGCATAGCTTGAAATGATTATTCCCAACAAATTGCTTACGACTCAATGGACTAGGATGTGACCATTTCAGAACAAGATTGTCTTCTTGTGGAATAATGGATTGAAAATTCTGAGCGTGATTTCCCCACAAGAAGTATACAATATTTTTAGTTTTGTTTGCAAGTGTTTGAATGATAGATCTGGTATAGTTTGACCAATATGAAAGGTGACTCCCTGGAGTGGATTCTTGAACAGTAAGTGCAGTATTCAAGAGCAAAACATTTTGCTCTGCCCACCTTTCCAGGCAAGGATTTGATGGAGTACCGTGTTCAGGATATTCGTTTTCAAGTTCTTTGAATATGTTCCTGAGTGATGGTGGGATTGGCTTTGTTTGAGGTGGAACACTAAATGCCAATCCCATTGCATGATTGCGACCTGGGTAGACATCTTGACCTATGATAACGGCTTTTGTTTGTTCTATATCGAAATATTGAAATGCTATGAAAATGTTTGTTGGTGGATCTGGTAGAATTGGAATGCCTTGTTCCGAAAGTTGAAATATTTTGTTTATTTTCATTTCATCTTCAATTGTCAACAAATCAAGTAGTATAGGTTTCCAATTGGTTTGTACATGACTTGAAATTAGACTCCTGATATCCATGCTGTGATGATGCAGGGGTATTTATCTTTTATATCAATTTTTGAGAATATATAAGACTAAACTACCTTGATAAGATAATTATGTTTCGTTACATCCCTATTTATAGTCATTTTACAGGTGGCAGAACAATACAGAATGCACTCAGTCTTGCAAAAAGCATGGACCAAAAATGGCTACCTATTTTTGATAGGGCAAAAGAAGGAAATAAAACTCAATCAGATGTTTTAAAAAGTGTTTGCCAAATTCTTGACGATATTGAGTATATTCGATCCAATAACTGTGTTAAAGGGTATTACGCTCTAAAAGTGTCTACATTTGCATGTAGCCGAGAAAATGTGAACCACGCGTACAGAATTGCACGTGATGTTAACGAATGTGGTCTTGATGTTGTTTTGGATGCAGAGACGTCAGATGTTTTAGACATTGAAAACTACTATGCTGATTCACTTAGTTTTGAGAATCTAAGATTCTACAAAACATATCAAATGTATCGAACGGATTCTGTAACGCGATTGATCCAAGACCTCGAAGCAGGGTTGATCACACGGTTCAAGATAGTACGCGGGGCATACTATCAAGACGAAAAAACTAAACATCATGTGTTACTCCCATCAAAAAAGCATGTCGATCATGTGTATGATGCAATTGTGAAGTACATGATTGGTGAGATGAGATATCGTCCGGATATCAAACTGATGATTGCTACACACAATAAAGAATCTATTAAAAAGGCAATACTGCTATCGAGACATTGTGACCATGATGTACAAAAACGTATTAGCTTTGCAAAATTGCTAGGTATGGGCGACGATGTTGTTGATAGAGGAGAAGCTGAAATGTGTCGTTATGTTCCATATGGAACACTAAAAGAGACATTGCCATATTTAGGAAGACGTTTAGTTGAAAACATGCCGGTTTTGACACACATGATGTAATGTTTTGTTTTTCTTACATATAGTGGGTACCATCTATTTGTAAATCTGTTTTTGGTAACTCTATAAACTTATACTCTACGTCTTCATTTAGTAAGGGACTATTGAACTTGATTGTTGATGGAATATCATAGAGATCTCGCAATCTATAGCCTGATGCAACAACATCATCTGTAATTGGTAGCTTGATATCCAATGTTTTATCAGTTGGCGACATATAAAAAGTGCTCCGGTTGCTGTCTATCTTCCTGGCAAAAAGCTTCCACGAATTGTTTCCAGTATCTTTATCTGGACCATCACATGTATAATATCCAACTAATCTAAACTCATCGGATGAAGTAGATGTTTTGGTTGGTATATATATTTTCCTGTCTTCAACTTGCTGTTTTATTGCATTAAAGTTCTGACTATCTGTACGATTTACAGGAGGATATAATGGATCGGATAGGACACGCAAATCACGTTTATAAGAAGACGCGTCTGGTTCTTGCGGTTGCATTGGACCTGTTGGTGGCGGTGATGATATTAAGAGTGTTTTTGGCTGTGATGCTAGTAATGTCCCTTTTTGAAATTCGGCATTCCTACATTCTTTATCGCAAAAATTCATAGAAAGATATACAATAACAAATAATAGTAAAACTATCAATACAGCCAATCCTATCCAACATACCCAATTTGTTTTGTTTTTCGAAACACGAGCCATCTTACTTTTTGAAAAAGACAAAAATTGATATCATTCAAAAGTAGATTACATTTGATGTACATGAAAAATGAAATTCCTTAAATCATGCTGGTGCAGCTGCGAATGCGGACAGAGAGAAGAAATCACCACAGAAATCATCGTCATCAGAATAATTCAAGTTTGCTTTTGTGATAAATGTTTAAAAGTACCTGGATTTATAGTGGTGCCTCGGCATACCATTAACAAACCTCTTACCTTTGATGACATACTCCATATTTTACAAAATAAAAAGGTTGGTAAACCGTGTGATTCTGTAAGGCAAGAAACAGTTGATCAGATAGGTGAATATGTGTTTGAAGTGAAATGGCAAAAATCTATTTAGGAGATTTCCAGAAGTAGATTTCTTCTACAGTGCTTTTATCGTCTAAATCGCAATAAGACACTAACTCAATCACAAGAGGCATATTCAAATTGTTTGCTATGACTTTTGCATCTGAGACATTTACAGTAATAATGTTTGCAGCATGATCAGCCCGAGTTTGTTTTACATCGTGTAAATTTGTAAATCCAAATAGCGCATGTCTTCCTTGGGGACTTAAGGCGGCATGAAATCTCGAATAATATTGTACGTTTCTACTAGATGCAGCAGGTTTAACTAACAAATATATAGTCGTAGTTTCTTTTATATATCGAAAATGTGTTCGTGTTTTTGGTATTTGTGATAATTGAACAACCATGCTTGAAATACAAGGTTTGTGTTTATATATACTATTCATTTCTTTACAAGTTTCTACGTCTACTTTTTTATATTCTTAGAAACCACATGATTTTTTCTTTTCTTGCAAAGTTTGCCTAGGCTTCATCCATGGTTACAGTCTGACCAGTGAATATTGGAACACTTTTTTCTCCTTGGAATACATACTGTTATGTATCCCGTTGATAGAAGAACGTGCGCTTGCTCTCGGATGCTTCGCATCCATAGCTGTCCATATTTATTCCATGTTGAATAGCCTTAGAAAAACTGCAAGGATTCTTCAAGTTAGCCATTCAACTGTTTCTAGATGGTTGAAACATCCACTAAGAAAACCTTACAGTAGATGCAAAATCACTAAATCATCCCGGATAGTAGACACAATAAAATCAGTCTTAAATAAATACAATGCTATCTGATGTTTACATATACTTCTCATTGTTCAATCTGATTCTGGTTTTCCTTCATCGATACACTTACAAATACTACAATTTATTATTGTCATCATTATTTATAAGCATTGTTTCTTTTACTTTTGTTTACATCACACCCCGAAGATTAGACATAAAACTGCCATACAGCAAAAATGTTTATCGGCTCGAGAATATCAAGTTAAAAACAGTTGACTTTGTGTTTCACCACTTTGTATTATTGTTTGTTTTCGTTTTATACCATGATTATTATAAGGACCACAAGTTCGGATATTCAACAGCAATTGCAATTTTGCTTGTTTTGATTTATGCAAACTGTTTTCAGCCCTATAACGTCTATAAAATAGAACCACCATTTATGTACCTGGCTATTTTGGTCACGACATTTTTGTATTTATTGCTGTGATGTCAGACATCACGAAGATCTCTATACATGATATGTACTTTGCGATTTAGATAGTTCCAGTCTATAAGATATCGCCAATTAGCATTTTCAAAGAATCTTATCAGTGACGGTTGCTTATCTACAAACCATAGAAACACTTCTTTTCTATGTAATTCTGGAGGTGCCAAGTCTTTTGCAATGTTTACCATCTTGTTAAGAAGTTCTGTGCCTATTCCCATATTACGATAATCATCGTGTACCCAGAGACAACAAATACATGGAGTCCATCTTCCAATATCTGCCATGTTGTATTTTTCGTAAGCAATCATTCCTGCTAATTTTCGTTTCTCGTGTTGATCGATGCATAGATAAAATAAGCTATCTTTTTTCCATAATTTGTATTCATCTATTGAGCGGTATTTAAAACCTTCGGTGTAATTGTAGCCCCACTCTTTTATCATAATCTCCGCAATCGTTTCTGCAAATGGAGTATCAAACCCATATACACACTCATATACGAAGCGATCCATTATATTCATATGATATTGATTTCAAACTTCATCTTCCGATGCAATGAAAGATGATAGGAACGAATATCGTCGCTGAACAGGCGTACTGATAGCTTTCTTTAGAGTAGCCAGCGTGCCTATCAAATACAGATGTTTCTTTGCTCGTGTGATTGCTGTATACACGAGTTGCCTGGTCAACATTACTGATTGAGATTCATGAAGTACCAGAATAACGTTATTATATTCACTTCCTTGTGATTTGTTGCATGTGATACACCAACCATGATCTAGAGCATCCGGTTTTATTGTTATGCTTTTCCCTGTTGTTGTTTCAAAGGAAACTTCATCGGCTTTGTTGTCGACATACCTTACGGTTCCAATTTCGCCGTTGAATACTGATAAATCGCTCACAACATCACCTTCTTCATTGGTTACTACTGTATTCTTGGTGCATACAACTTTATCGCCGATGTTGAATTTTGATTTGCTTGATAGTCCATCGTGTTTGCTTGCGGCAATTACCTTGTTGCACGTAATAGAACCTACAGTGCTCTCCTTCTTTGTTGGAAGTATGATCTGACAATCATCACTCAGGGTATCAAAAAGATCCAATACCTTTTTGTAAATTGCTTCACGATCATTCAAAGGAATATATGTTATGTTATCGTTTTGTAATTGAGACTTTTTTGGTACTTTACCTTTTATGATTGTCTTTGCCAAACCGACGATTGGATTTATCTCTTGCTTTAGACCACTGTCACTTTGTCGAAATATTTTTCTGAGGTGAACTGTTTTTATGATACCAGATCCTATAATATGGTGAAGTATATCTCCTGGTCCCACACTTTGAAGCTGGTTCTCGTCACCAATCAAGACAAGTTTTGTTTTGCCAGGCATAAATGCTGAAAGCAGTTGGTACGCAAGCTCCATATCCAACATTGATACCTCATCGATGATAATCATATCATTCAAGAAAGGGTTCTTTGCGTTTTTTCTAAATACAAACTCCTTACTGGAATCCAAAGCAACTTGTAGAGCTCTATGCAAAGTCATTCCCTTGCCTTTTCCTAGACGCGTTGCTGCAATTCCTGTCGGGGCTGCAAACAAAATGGGAGGATCAGTTTTACTTTCATCATAAAATTTCTCGGGATGAACTTGTTCAAAGACATATTTGATACAGTTTGTTACCATTGATTTTCCGGTTCCTGGATAACCTGTGATTACTAGGATATCTGTTTCAGCAAAAACTGCAATCACTGAATTTTTTTGCTCTTGTGTCAAGATCACATTATGCTCATCTTCATAATCTGCAATACGTTCTATGACATGATCAGTATCGAGAAGATGTGAAGGCCGATCATGGATTGCTTTTATCTGTTTTGCTATAAATGTCTCTTTGTAATAGTTTGATTTTAAATAGATGTAATCATTTCCTGATTCATCTTCTATGATCTCAAAGAAACGTTCTGAATTAGCTAGCTCTTTTTCAACGTCATTAATGTCTTTCAAATCAGAATGATTTGTTTGATATACAACTTGCTTCAATAGTTTTTTGAGGGGATAACAAGAATGACCTTCGATTTGATAATGTTTCGTTAGGTGTGTTACTAGACTACCAAGAACACGTTCTCTAAAACTGAGATGATAAGATACTGAAAACGCATCTAGAATTACAAGAGGAGCGTCTGGAGTCGCAAGATATGGATTTTTATGGAACATGTCGAGATTATCAATTTTCTTGGTGAGTGACTTTATTTGTGACTTCCTTTCATGAGGTAAATCTGAATAAGGATAATCGCGACACAATAATGCAAATGTTTTTTGATTATCAAGATCATTGTCTATTTGTTCCAAGAATTCTTGAAGAATTTGCCTGGATATTTTTGTTAAGGGATCATTTGAAACAATATCCGAGAGTGATTTTGATAGTTTCTCTCCATCCTGTAAAGTTTTAGAAACTTCTTTCATCATATCTGAAATAAGTGTAACAGGCCTTTTCTGGTCTTGAAAACATTTTTGGATAGCAAATGTCATATGATGCACATAAACATTTATAAGCTCAGGACTTTTGGGATACTCAAAATACGGAGGTATATTGGTATTTTCTGTTAGACAAATGGTGAGACCTTGAAAAATCCCTTTAATGTTTGTAGAAAGGCTACTGTAGGGGATTCTGAGTGTTTCATTAAAACACCAATATTGTAGAGTTTTCTTGATTTTCGAAATAGGATATTCCATATTGTACGAGTACCTTTGCCATCCTTAAATTTACCCTTTATATCAATTTTTGAAAACTAATTGATGGCGTGCTTATACACTTAGCGAATAATTCCATCCTCCTTAAATAGGTTCGATCAATTAAAATCTCATAACCCGACTTGAAAACTATATAAGACATTATGAGTATTAGTCATATGAGAAGAAAAGGACATTAACGTTATTTATTTTTGTTTTAATTACAGGTAGCTAACCCAATCGGTTCGGGAACGCGCTCAAGACGCGTGAGCTTTGCTCTTGGTCGGTTCGACTCCGACAGTTACCATGTATTTAATCGATATTAGTACAGAGTTAAATTTTTTTTAACATGTACAGATGGAGTTGGGAAAAAATTTGAATACATTTAAAGAAATAAATCCATATGTCATCTGAAACCCAGCAAATATGATGATCTTCTCTTTTACTCGCGGCAACTACCAGTCTGTTTACTGGGCTATGTGCAAGGCGATCGAGAAAAATCTTCTTAATTCTGGTGCTATCATTTTTGGCGGATATGTCAGGGATCGCATCATTCACGATCATTACGCTGACATGTTTTACACAGCAGCTGATGCTTCAGAGACACCCTTGGACTACAACGATCCAAAGTGCCATCCGGATTCTTGGCCTCATCGTACCCATCTGCCAGCTGATATTGATGCTGTCATGTCAAACGATGCGTTTGATACTTTTATCGAGAACATGAAGGAGCAAGATTTCATCGTAAAAAAGAAACGCACCACAAATATCTCGGCGTACACATGCCGAGTTCCAGATCTTCTGCACACCAAGTGCACTGTTATGTTGAAGACTCATCCTATCATGAGGAACCTTCCTCTGTTCACAAGTTGCCTTCCGGTTGTCGAGCTTGATATCCTTCACAAACAGTCTCTGAGTCCAACTGAATGTGTACCATATGGCACAATTGACTTCGAGTGCAACAGCCTTCTCATTCTCCCTGGAAACACGATCGATATTCGTAACGGCGCTCATCACTTTTGCACAGAAAAGTTCAAACAAATCAACAAAATCATGTCAGACATTGTTGAGTTTCGCGCGGTTGCCGTCAATCCTCAGAACTACCGTATCTGCAAGATGCTGGAGAAGGGGTTTGAGCTCAGCAATCACGCCATCAAACTCATCCCCTGCGAAATTGCCAAAAAATATGACGGGTTGTGCCTGATATGCCACGAGGACTTTGAGCAGTGCAAAGCATTCTGCCAAGTACAAAACACGTGCTGCGATGCCAGGTACCACGTGCACTGCTACGCAGCTTCACGGGGGCGGATTGATAGCCCATATGACAACGTGCAGAATTGCATGATGTGCCGCCAGGCAATGTCACGGACGCACAACATGGATATGTACCTGAATCACTACTCATACCGTATCATGTTCCAACAGCAATCGGTGCGGAGGGCTATCCGAGGCGACTCGATATCGGATGATATTCCCGAGGACGATTCTGGAGTTGATTCACCATAAGGTGGAAAAACATCAAAAAAATAAACCACTGTTGTACATAAAAGCATAGATAGCTTTTTTCTAATTTCGTTTACAAATCTTTCATCATAAAATTTCCCGTATCTGAATATCCAAGTTTCTTATAGTATTCTTTGTTACCCTCAGCTGCGATCACAGCTGTTTTGAAATGGTTTTGTGATTTTGCTATGTCTTCTGCTCTTGCCATCAATGTACGCCCAATACCACGATGTTGAACATGATTGCCATCTTTTCCAACTTGTGTCAGGGCACCATAAACATGTACCTCTCTTATCAACCCTGCATTTGTCAGTTCTTCAAAAACTTTAGTAGTGCCGTGGTCCAACCTCAATCTTACAAATCCGTATATAGTTTTCTTGTCGTTCGACTCTGCTGATATAAAATACTCAATACCATTCGAGGCGTTGTATGTTCTGATCACAATAACATATTTTCCATCCCAGTCTTTATTCTTTACTTCTCTGTTTCTAATATCCATGCAGAAGATGTCATGTTTTAACATGTAATCATTCAACTCTTGCCTCATATTGGTGTTATCAGCTCCTGTATTTTGATTAAACATGTAGATTTCAGGTATGTCTCTGATAACTCTTGCAATGCGCACCCATGGAAACATAAGTTCATGTGTTTTCACTAAAATGTTAAACATTGTTGTTTCATCATATGGTTTGTAGATGCCTTGTTTGTACAAATGTTCTAATTGCGTATATGGCAAAACGGCAACTGGATAAATCTTGATTGTGTCGGTCGATAATTCGGGACTTATGATATCCCAATGTTCCCAATATTCTTTTACATTCCTTTTTTCGCCCTTGAAAAACTGAGACCATGATCTATTTTCATAAACACTTTCATATTTCACATTATTAGCTTTGAAGACAACTTCGTTTAACATACGATCATCCTTCTCTGGCGTAGTTCCATAGAGATTCAACATCCAATGAGAATCAATTTTGTAACAGTTTTCCTTTAGAAGTTGAATGCCCTTTATAGTCCTTGAGGTTTTGCATTGTCTATTATTCATGTCTAAGATATCATCATCAATATGTTGAATGCCCAGCTGAACCCTAGTAATTCCGTATTTTCTGAAATATCTTATTTCTTGTGAAGTGATTGTATCTGGACGAGTTTCAATAGTGAGGCCTACAATGCGATGCTGCGCAGTTTGGTTTATGTTTTTTTCTTCTGCTAAACTCAATCTCTCGCGTCTATCCCCAGAATACACATTTACAGCATAGTATATATCACGACAAAACTCTTCACGATATTTTTGAGGGTATGATGACCATGTTCCACCTGAAACAATCATTTCAATTTTATCTATATCGTGACCTGTCATGTAAAGACCAGTCATCCGATCCCAAATTTGCTTTGCACAATCAAAATCATTACGGGTTGCGCGTAGTACTGCAGGTTCTAGAGTAAGGTATGATTTTGGTTGGCCAGGTTCACAGCTACAAAATGAACAATCGAAGGCGCAACTAAACGCTTGTTTAACTCGTTCCCCTTTTTCATTTGTATATTCTGGATATGCTGCTGTAAAAATAGTTATAGTTACTATTCCTGACAAGCTTTTCAGGGGTTTTATTTGTAATATCTTCCTGAAAATTTTCTCATTAGATGAATCAATATCATTTTGCTTTTTAAGCTCCAAGTATACCTGAAAAAGGAAAGACTTTTTCTCATTGAATTTATGCTTTCTCTTTCTAAAAATAAAGTCTTTTTCAGATATGACATGATGTAACCCTAAAAGTTCCTCTACAAAAGGTTTGAATTTAACGATATCTGCTTCAGATGGCTTTCTAAACTCTCGAGCTAGAACATCCTTCGCTTTTAAGTTGATGTCTTCAATATCTACTTCTTTCATCTTGTTGCTTCGTCTCCGTATGAAAGCTCATTCAGTTAGTTGAATGATTCAATTTTTGCTTGTATTATACAACCATATTGGCTTTATATATATTGTTTTCTCTCATTTCAACTTGACCATAATTTGTTTTCTCATGAAAAATGTACTGATAAAGAAAATGGGTTTTGTATGGGCTTTGGTCTCTTTTCTCATTATAGTACTAGTGGTTGTTGCCCAGATAATTATTGCTATTATTTATTGGCGAAAAGTAAAAAACCTCGAAAACACACAGGTTAAAAGTCTTGTCGATTTGGCTGAGTTTCGTAATTTAGATGGATATATTAAGGACGCTTATCGGAAATACATAGTCGGAATTCTAGCTCCAGACTTTATGAAACAAGTAAATGCCTTTGGTAAATTAGTTGGATTAGAGCAGCAGTTTAAAGATTATGATACGCAATTGCAAGAAAGCATACGAACTATATTAGCTAATAATTCCATTTTAGATATTGCCGCTTCATCTAGCGATGGCGGCAGTAATATAGAAACTCGTGTGAACCAACTACAAAATATGGCTGATTTGCAGGCTATAGAATTACAAAACATTATGTCAGAAATGGCTGCCACTCCTGATCTGCAAAAGCAAATTGTTGCATTGGCAGCTCAACAAGTTAATATGACATTGGTAGATATGGCAGAATTCAAGGATTTGGATCCGTACTTGAAAGATGCATACAAAACATATTTTGTTACCTTGGCAATGGGCCAGATAGTTCAAAAAATAAACGATTTAGCAAGACAAATGAATATACAATATGGTTTGCAGCAAAAATCAGTTGAACTAACTGACTTGATCAACTCTCATGTAAGTCAGCTAGACTTTTCAGATGTTTCCAATACATCATCATCTGCACCTTCTACTTCTACAACAAATAATATTCCTACGAAATCAATACAACTGATTAACACACCAACAGCGTCTCCTTTTGGAACCAATATCTCACCAATGTCGACATCTCAGGTACAACCTTCCACTACATCTCTTTCTGCTGTGAATGCTACCAGCACACCTCAACCAACATCCTTGATCGGATCAGCATCTACCTCTCCGATAAATAAACTTTCTGGTATTACTTCACCACTCTCTACAACGACCAATATAACCTCATCTCCTACAGGGACGTCCGCAAATACAATGATAACATCTCTTAACAGTGCTTCACCAATTCCTACATCTCTGACAAGCACAATGTCTCCTACAACGGCAACCAATGCACAACCATCCACGACTTCTAGTGGAGCAATATTCATAAATGGACAGCCTGTATCACTATCACCTTCTGGAACACTAAACCTGACAGCTTCGCCAACTACATCAAGCAGTATACCGACTTCAGTTTACTCACAACCAATATTATCTGGTGGCATTTCTGTATCGTCTTCGTCATATTCGCAGCCAACTACATCAAGCATACCGACGTCTGGCTATTCCCAACCAGCTACAAGCAGTGTCCCCACATACTCGCAGCCAACTACAGCAAGCATACCGACGTCTAGCTATTCCCAACCAGCTACAAGCAGTGTCTCCACATACTCGCAGCCAACTACATCAAGCATATCGACGTCTAGCTATCCCCAACCAGCTACAAGCAGTGTCTCCACATACTCGCAGCCAACCACATCAAGCATATATTCCCAGCCGGCTCCTACAAACACCACATCGTTATCGAGTATTTCAGCTTCAACTGCTCCAACTTCATCCACTTCTACAACGGCTTATTTACAACCAACTGCGTCATCTATTACAAACCCTGCATCCATAATTCCTACTGGAAGTTTAACATCGTTGACAATTGCACCATCTGGTGATGTAACGGCAACAACAACTCCAACAGGTTATGCGCCAACTTATGGTACAAGTAGTACACCTCTGCCAATAAATTTTTCCACAATGCCAGTTGATACTGCAGGTACGTTTGGCGTTAGTTCTACATCATTTAGCCAAAGTCTATCAATTGCACCAGGTGTAATACTAAACTTCTAGAAAATATAACCATGCTATTTATAATACAAGATGAGAACATGTATTTTTCTGATATTTATGTTTTTTCATTCTGTTACCGCATGCTACAGCGGTATGTTTCTAGTTCCAGGTATGGGTTGTGTTGATTGTTGGAAATGCTGCTTGTTTGGTTCATATTACAAGATTTTCGATAATAGTTACTATCGACAAATATGCAATTGTAATAATGGGTCATTTTGCGAATATGACGCAGATTGTGGTTCGGGTCTGTATTGTACATATAATGCGCTGCATCCTGTATGCAAAAGTTGTTTGGAATGTGACAACGCACGATGTACTGAATATTGCTCTGGAATAAATACAACATTAAGCGAAGATGCAGCTTTTAAAGTTTTTCTCGACGATCCTCTAGCTGTTCCTAATAAGCATTCTTTTTATTGGAGTTGCCCTCAATCTACAAATAGCGTGAGCCCTCCTGGATGCCCGTGTAATAAAAAGTTAAATATCTCTTGCGTAAATGGATCATCGTGTGTCCCTGGAATATATGGAACATCTAGTGATATTGTTCTTACGGGGGGGGTACTTAACTATGGAAGCATACAAGGATTATGCCAGTCTTGTTCATCTGGATATCTCTGTGATAATGGCTACAATGCAATACCTTGCCCTCCAGGATCATACTGTCCGAATTCATCTTCTATTTTTACATGTCCTCCTGGATATTATTGTGGAAATTCTTCTACTACACCTGTTTCTTGCAAATATGCTGGAGTATACAGAGGGAATATATGTGAACGAAACTCAACAATAGGAAATCAATTATGCCCAGAAGGATATTATTGTCCAAATGTCAGCACAAAATACATATGCCCAAGCGGAACGTACTGTAAGATACAAAGCATATCTCCAACTCCATGTCCTGTACTCACAAGATGTAATGAAGGGTCTTCCTATCCCCAAGGTCCAAGCTGGATTGTTTGGATAATCGTATCAAGCGTTCTTCTATTAGGACTAATTATCATATGGTTTCCATTCCAAAATTTGTACATCTGGAAAACTAAAGACATTAGAATTGAATCTATACCCAAATGGAAATCTGTGCGTATTCACGAAATACATTACGCAAATATGAGCGTTGGAACATGGTTGGCTGATAATTCAGGTATTTTCATGGGAACGAAATTGAATGCAGTAATGGGAAGCTCTGGATGTGGTAAGAGTACCTTAATCGAATTATTAAGAGGACGTGTCGAGCCACGAACTCTCTGTCATGGAAACATAACTGTGTATTTCAAATCAATTGATAGATCTACATTACGTTATAATGTAAATGAGAATGACTGGGATTTACATCAATTTCGCAAATACATAGGGTTTGTGCCTCAAGATGATTTGCTATACAGTGACCTTACTGTAAAAGAAAACTTAATATACAGTCACGGTTGGAAACTGTTTCATACCAATGAAATAATTGACACTGTTATTTGCAAACTAGGATTGACTAAAATTGCCCACAACATAGTTGGATCAGTTCAAAAAAGAGGCATAAGTGGTGGTCAGCGGAAACGTACAAATATTGGCATGGAATTGGTAGGAATCCACCCATTGATTATTATGGACGAACCAACAAGTGGTCTTGATTCAACTGGATCCTATGAAGTTTTAAAATATTCTAAAGACTACATTGAAGAATTTGGAACAACATTCATCTGTGTGGTTCATCAGCCAAGATTTTCAAGTTTCATTTTATTTGATAATTTGACTTTATTGGGGAAATCTGGATGCGTCTTTACAGGATCGCCATCTGAATGTTTAGCATACTTCAGTTTGGGGGTTCGAGCTTCACTTAATTACAATGATAATCCAGGAGATGCTATTATGGATATGATAACTTACGGATTTACTTCCAAAGATAGCAAACGTCTAGAATCAACACATTTACCAGAATTATGGCGTACAAAAGGACAACAATGGTTATCTCAATTCAAGAAACAAGTTGGAAACTGTGATACAATCATTTGTAATGACTACAATATCAATGATAGCATTATATCGATCATCGCAAACTTCAACGACGTGTATGATGCTTATGAAATGGTGAAGTTTTTTGAAATATATACCGGTATTGTTATAGCATTGAAAGATGCACAAAGGTTTGTTGGAGGGCATACAATTTCTTCAAAGGAATTCATCAGACGATGGAGTGAGATTTGTAGTAATCAAAATATAGATGATGTTTCGAATTCATTAATGTTAGCTAAACTTGAGAAAACCATTATTTATGGAGCACCACAAAGCATCCTATTCGATGAAAATGTAGATCGTTGGAAACAAATAAGGATTGATGCGCTAGTTGTAGAGTTTATTCACAAATTGCTAAAAGCTACTGGTAAAGATACCTCTAAAATCATCAAAGGTGTTGGGCACGACTGGAGAGGCATTCTGGATAAGGAGATTCTCTATGCTACATTAAAAATAAAATGTGTGTACACTACTCAACACACTGCAAGTGCTACTGACCCCGAAATATATAGTACTAATGATTGTAACAGACCATCGATGTTTACTAAGATGTACAACTTGATTTGTAGGAGAACTGTAAGTTTTCAAAGATCGCCGTGGTTTATTCAGTTGTGTGTAACAATGGCCGCTGCTTTAATTGTTGGAGCGATACACGGGTCAGATTGGAACTCGTCTGGCTTCAGCGGTAATGTGGTAATGGCAATGGCATGTATTGGAGTTCTTGGAGTGGTTACACATGTTCGAACGTTTAGTATAGATAAAGATGTAATGTCTCGTGAAATTAAAAACGGTTTGCCATTGACTCTTTGTTTGATTAGTTATCAGATTGTAGATGCACTATGGCTTTTTGTTATTCCCTCTCTTTTCTTTGGAATTTATGGCTACATGACATTTCCAGCTACAAACATTGGATGGTTCATCCTGACGGGAATTATGGTTGAATGGTGGGTAAGTGGTATGGCATATATTGTATCCGTTTTACCAATTGGTATTGCTTGGGTAAATTTGCTTGGTGTTTTTATAAGTATAATATTCGGAGCATTTATTAATGGTGTCCACCCAACAGTAGCCGATGTAAAAGGTACTATTGGAGAGGTTATACTTGGATTCAGTTATAATAGATGGGCAATGGAAATAATGACACTTAAGGAACTTGATAGTATATGGAATGTTCAACCGGAAACGGTTGTTGGGATCGCAAAGCATCTAGGATTATGCGGGTATCCATCTGATGAGATGACAGACAGACAAAAATTGAATATGATATACAGTGTTATTCACGGAGACTCATTTAACAACATATGTTCTAGATACATTGCCGTTGCATTCGTTGTGTTATTTGCTGAAGGAGCTGCTTTTCGATTGATCGCCTGGCTTATTTATTGGCTTGGTTGGAACGGCTTCACATTATCACTTCTGAAGACAAATTTCTTCAATTTATTCAAACTAATATGGCATCGCCTTTTGCGTCTTTATCAGCGTGTCCATTTGTGATTGATCATATGGATGAAGATCTTAGACAGCGTATAGCTTATGTGTCAAAAAAAATAAAAACTCCTCTCGGACTTATATCTGTTTGCAGTGAAGAACCACAGTATATGAAACAAAGACGAAAAAAAGGAAATTTCTTTTCAAAAAATGCAGGTGTATTGATGGTTGAAAAGAAAAAACCGTTCACTGTAAGATTCAATTTAGCCACAAATGAGCTTCTTCAGTAAATTGGTTTTGAACCTAGAGCCTGACTCATAAGAACTTCTGCTACCTGATGCCAATTCTGTAGTATGCCGTGAGAACTCCTTACTTTCTTTTATTGATGAAAGTGGTAGTGACTTTATTAAACTCACGAGTGCCGTTTGATGAACATATGGAATCAATGGCACAATTTCCGTTTTTATCATATCAATGTTTGATTGCAAAATCGACACTATGTCATTTGGACAACATAGTACTAAATCCATATCCTCGAGGTCTGTATCACAGTACTCTGCAAAATACGCCATAAAAAGCTTACAAAAAGATATATTTATACAAGGATCTCGAGGCATATGATTAAATACATCACAAAATAAACACCGTTTTGTAATCAAATCAAGTTTACTGAATTCCTCACTCACATTTGTGACCTGAATTTGTGTATGTGAAAGGATGAACCGCATTTTTGGATACGATAATGTACATCCTGCAACAATTTTTGTTCTCATCAATTCAATTTTTGCCCAAATATCTGCCTATAAAGTATTATGGAGAAGATTGCTAAATGTATATTAGAAACATCTAATTGGTCAAAATTAGAACCTGAGCATAAATTTGATAATGCAAAGTTCTCCAAGGTAAAGTTTCTTGATGATATTTCGACGAGTGCACCAAAGCTCTCTGCATTACTTGATAAGATCAAGGAACTAGATTCACATGATTTAAACACGCATGGCAAGCTTTTCAAACATTTCATTTATTCCGATATCAAGTCAACCTATGGGGCTAAGTTAATTGCATCTGCCCTGGCCGCATCAGGTTTTATGCATGCATACGAATTGAGAAAAACAAATAGAGGCATGTCTTTTGTAATAAAGGAAAACTTGAAAAATGCATTTGCCACACTGACGTCTGTATCGTTTTTCGAAAAAGCAATCGGAATAAATTTTCGCAAAGAGTTGCTTGGCATATTCAATTCAAGACCAGACAATGTATACGGTGATAAAATTAGGATTATTATTTTAGACTCTGGATTCAGGGAAGGAGTTGATTTGTTTGATATAAAATATGTGCATTTATTTGAACCGATCATTACCCGTGCTGATGAGAAACAAGCAATTGGACGCGCTACACGATTCTGCGGACAAAAAGGACTACCTTTTGATAAAAAAGCTGGGTGGCCCATTCATGTTTTCAAATATGAAACCGAAATCCCCAAAAGAATACAACACGCGTTATTAAGTGACAATCGTTCATTGGCGCCATGTGATACGTTTTTCAATCTGTTTATGAAATTCAGCAATCTTGATCCGAAGAAAATCAATTTTGCAAATGATATAGAGCCATTAATAATATTAGCGGCAGTTGATAGATATTTGAATAGAAATATTCATAATTTCTCAATTTCTCGTGACGATGATATGAAATTTGATATATTCGATGGAGGTGCCAAACTCACCAAATTTCAACAAATGCAAAAACTAATACGCAAGAATTATCTACAATATTCCTGGCCTCCAACAAAGATTGAAAACGGATGCATTACTCCTCCTTCTACATCACTCAAGACAAAGGAACCAATCATTGCTGAGTTTTCACCAACCCAAAATTTCATTCGAAATTTTTTCACTGTACAATCACCTTACAAAGGCATGTTATTAATGCACAGTGTAGGAACAGGGAAAACATGCAGTGCAATTGCTGTTGCATCATCGTCTTTTGAAGAGAATCAATATACAATCATCTATGTCACACGTCATACATTGAAAGGTGATGTATGGAAAAACATGTTTGGGTTAACATGTAATGTGATGATTCAAGATATGATTAAACAGGGCATGTCTATCCCTGAAGCGGAATCTAAGCGACGCAAACTGATTAGTGCATGGATGGAACCCATGTCATATAAACAATTTAGTAATATGTTGGCTGGTAAAAGTCGTTTATATGATGAGCTCATTAAAAGAAATGGTAAAAAGGATCCGCTAAAGAAGACTTTGGTAATCATCGATGAAGCACATAAATTATATGCACCAGATGTTATTGGTTCTGAAAAACCTAATGTTGAATTAATAAGAACTGCATTACATAATTCTTATCAGAAATCCGGGCAAGATAGCGCCAGATTATTACTCATGACTGCAACTCCATATACCGATGATCCTTTGGATATGATCAAGCTATTAAACTTATGTAAGGAGAGCAATGATTTGTTACCAGAAGACTTTGACGTTTTCCAAAAGGTTTACTTAGATGAAAATACAGGGAAGTTCACAGAAACTGGTAAATGGAGATTTGTTGATGATGTTACAGGTTACATTAGCTATTTGAATCGTGAAAGAGATGTACGATCTTTTTCTTATCCAGTTATTGAAAATGTTACTGTTCCTATGTCCGAATATGAGTTTGATTCCGAATTGAAAGATGTTATTTCCACGCGAGCCGAGTGGAAAAACTTGGAAGAAATTACTCGTGATCAAAAATCTGATATGTTGCGAGGGAAAAGTGATTATCGGCTGAAACTAGAAGCTGTTATGGAGAAAAAACGTACTGAACTCCTAAAGTATACAAAATGTGTAGAAAATACCCATGAGGACCGAATCAAGGCTCAAGAAAATTATGCAGATATGAAAGGGGAATGCAACACCTTGGTGAAAAAATGTGAACAACAGGTGACGGCAAAATTGAAAGAGGATACGGCTGAACTAAGGGCATTAGCAAAAAGTAAAAACTCTAAATGTAAAAGGGGCGATAAGGAATGTAGAGAAGCAATAAAACTTGAATTGAAAGATAAACTTACAACATTGAAAGAAGATGCAAAATTTGATAAAAAGCTATGTAAACAGAGTTTAGACAAGGTTACATGCTTGAAGGAAGCAAAAACCACATATGAAGATACAATCAAACAATTGGACAACAAGTGCTCAGACCTGAAAAAACGTATGCAGGAGGAAAAAACAAGAATAGATGAAGAAATCACTAAAAAGGTGAACGAATATGCGCAACAGATTTTTGCAAAGGTTCATGATTATGAAAAAAGCGCCAGTGAGAAAAAAGCGCTATTTGAGATAAAAAAGACAGAACTGTTAGAAAAGATAAAAAAAGATCGTAGCCAGAGAAACAGATTAGAAACATGCTTAAAACCTGTGAAAGTCAAACCGCAATGGGACAATATGTTAAAAGGTAAGTTTTTTTCATACATGGAAGATAATGAATTCGAAGAAGAGGATATTGGAACTGCTAATGATGCAGACTTCTTGAATGTGTACATGATCAATGGCCATGGTTTTGAAAAGGTAGAAACGTTTGAGAAACGCTTCACACTTCCAAAAGACAAAATTCTAGTCGCATTCCCGGTATGTGGAAGACCAAACTATCTGGATAAAATTTGCAATTTTGCTGATATCTTCCAAACTCCCGAAAAAAATAAAATTCTCTTAAATCCTTTGGTATATAAGGCCGAGTTAGAAAACATGCTTGAAGTACCAATAAGAATTTATCTACCAGGCGACAAAGTGCCTAATATGTCTACCAATTTATTTATGAACTTCAACATGAAGAAAACCGTTATAATGAAATCTGGTGTATTTAAATTAAACAAAATACCTGCCATTGATAGAACTGTATTGCATGGAACAAATGATATGCGGTTCAGTCTAGGCTCTGAAAAATGTTTTAAATACACTGGTGTTTTAGATGATCCGTCATATTACACGTCTTCAATCCATCGTGAAGTGTACAAAGGTAATGTTTATCAACCCGGAGGAGTTAAAATGCCCTACAATCAACTTGAAAAACGGTTTGTTACAATCAAAGAAATTATGGATACTGTTGGTCCTGGTATTTATTACTTTACAGGATGTCGCTCTTCATTTGAAGACATACCTGTGAAAACATACGAGAAAATCCTTGAAAATAGCGCGAAACAACAAGAGCAAAAAGATAGACATGTTGCTATTCGGGGATTCCATAAAGATTACATCAAGGGATCTACTGATGATAACTTTCACCCAGATGAAGAATTCGTCAAAATCAATCAAGAGAACAACGTACCCAAACCTAAAGAGGACCCGTTGGCGGTACAGAAACCAAAACCGCGAATTACGTTTAAACGACCCAAGGTCTCTATTCCTCAAATCAAACGGGACTTGAAAGCCATGATGTCAACATTCTTGGATGACAAAAAAGCAATGCTGAGACAAATCAAAGAATGGAGTGATATTGTTGGTGAAACGAATGATTCCAATCTATTGCAAACTTTACGTGACTTTAAGGACATTCTCAATGATTCAGATAATGTTCAGAAATCAGTTACATTGAACCAAAGCAAAAAAAAAGATTTAACATACATTTACAGATCCGTGAAATGCCTTGTTGGTGAGAATAAGTATGTAGTTAATAAACAACTCGTTGGTATATTGCCTGTAAATGGTGTTGATATGGAAGTTAAATGTGATACATCGACAATCGTTAAAAAGCTTAGATCTTTAGTTAAAAAAGGGAAGTCGATTGAATCCGTTAATTGGATTCCGATTAATGAAGACGAATGGAATAATTCTATTGATAAACAAACTCTGTTTAAGGAAGTTTGTTTGCGGTCCAAAAAAATTTAATAGTTTATCGATCATTTTTTTCGTGATGTTGTATTTTCATTTTTTCTTTTTTGTATACATGATCATATCGGTTATAGAGGTGATCTTCTTCTTGAAGTGTTTGTGTTTTTGTAGGTTTACGAATATCCTCTTTGACCCACATGTACTTGATAACCAAAGTACTGTCCATGACTTGATGTTGTGAATTAGTTCTTATATCTTTCTTTCAATTTTTTTCTAGTATTCTTGTAAGCTATGGATCTACTAGACCGTAATTTATATGCAATCGAATGTATGTACATTCATGGATGTGTATTCTTACATACTTTGAAAATTGCAATGGAAACTGATTATTATGATATCAGTGAACATAGAGATATATATACAAAAAGACTGCACGAAATTGGATTTGGTGAATATCCCAATGTCATGCAGCTAATGGACTTCATGGAATTATTTACAAAGCTGGTAGCCCAAGGAGTGACATTGGATGCAGTTATTGATGATAAAATATCAACTCAACCTAAAGGGTTCGGTGATTTAGTTGATGACGACATGTTTAGAGAAATTCCATTTAAACAGTTGCTTGCCCTTAAAAAAAACGTATGCAAAGCGCATCAAAATCCTCATGTATCTCAATTGCAAGATACTAAATTTCCATTTGCATCTGTTATATCAGCTGACGGTGTGATTCTGTCAAACAACTGGCCAAAAGAGCCTCCTCCATGCAAAATTTGATGAGTAAACAAATTTTAAATACTTCTGAAAAGACAAGAATGAAGATCATATCGTTTAATGTTAATGGTGTTCGTGCAGTTTTGCAAAAGAACAAAAAAGGTATACGAGGAACTCAAGATCCTAATGTTTTAGAGGTGCTGATTGCTGATAGAGATCCAGACATTATAGCTCTGCAAGAAACCAAGTGTCCTGACAATATTAAAATCAACCTTGGTAATAACTATCATTTTCAAAAAATTATCTCAAGTAAAACACGAAAGGGTTATAGTGGCGTTGCGGTGTTTTCAAAACATCACCCAATAAAGGACTGGACTGATACATTTCCTGAAAACCAAGAAGGGCGGCTTATATGTCTAGAGTATGACGGCTTCTTGTTTATTAACATTTATGTTCCTAACAGCAAACCTGATTTGTCCCGTCTGGATTACAGAGTAAATAAATGGGAAAAAATAATGCGGGATTATATTGAATATTTAACGTCCATCATAAAAAAACCTATGATCGTTGTTGCAGATTTTAATGTTGCCCCCACTGAAATAGATCTACATAATCCAAAAGCAAATGTACGTTCTCATGGGTTCACAATAGAAGAACGAAGTGCTTTCCAAGATCTTCTCAAATCATGTAAGTTAATCGATGCATATCGCTTCCAACATCCTCATGAGATCAAATATACATGGTTCTCTCACTTTGCAAACTCCAGGACAAGAAATGTAGGATGGCGTATTGATATGGCATTAGTAAGTCTATCTCTTTCACAGTATGTCAAACAAACCGACATATTAAGTGATTATTTCGGAAGTGATCATGTTCCAATATTCCTTGAACTCAAGATATAAATGGACAAACTGTATGTGGCGCGGTGATTCTATTTTTTTTATGATCAATAGAATACTATGCATCCGTTTGTATTATACTTGACAATAGGATGTGATGAAAGTTATATCGAGATGCTTGAATTGTGTCTCAGATCTGTATTTTTGTACAGTACTCCACTTTTTGATATTTTTATTCTGACAGACGCAAAGATATATCAACAAGTAAAAGATAGAATACTACACTCCAGCAACCGAATTTTGTTACAGTTGCCTTCATTGCGTATAGGACTATTTGTCCCAATGATAAGGCCCTTCGGTTGCACCCAACAGTCTTTCATGGTCAGGTCACAACACTTACTGTACTTGACATCCTCGTTGTGTCAAGCAGTACAGTACCCATTATCAATCATTTATAGTTTTT
>JACCDW011004490.1_pt1 | contig 37019 bp, 32 predicted proteins | sample 7449781 | NCBI WGS metagenome assembly JACCDW01 (sample SAMN15323449, study PRJNA562643) | freshwater metagenome | isolation source: river surface water | place: USA:Blue River Watershed | collected 2017-08-18 | reverse complement strand
CCCTGGAAAACCGGGTGGACTTGTAATGTCGTTCATCAACCACAACACAAAAACCATTCACTGCAAAATTGTTTATTACGGCCCTTCTTTGGGCGGCAAAACAACCAACATTCGTTGGGTCTACCAGCAGACGGCTTCTGATCAGAAGACCAAACTCGTGGCCCTGAATACGGATATTGAGCGCACTTTGTTCTTTGATTTTCTGCCCCTGGAATTTGGCGATATTCGCGGATACCAAACTCGCTTTCATTTGTACTCGGTTCCGGGCCAAGTCATTTACGATGCCAGCCGCAAATTGATCATCAAAGGTTTGGACGGAGTGATTTTCGTCGCCGATTCGCAAGTCGAGCGCATGGAAGAAAACCTGCAGGCTCTGCAGAACCTGGAACAAAATCTGGAAGCTCAGGGAATTGATATCCATGAAATTCCTTTGGTTTTCCAATACAACAAACGCGATTTGCCAACAGCTTCCTCGCTGAAAGATCTGCGTTTTCAACTGAACAAATTCAATGCCCCGGACTTTGAAGCCACTGCCAGCGAAGGCAAAGGCGTGATGGAAAGCCTGAAAACGGTGTCCAAATCCATCATCAACGTCCTCAAGGGCGGACAAACTCTGTAATCTCTCCACATTGCCACAAAGCATCATCGCCCCTGTTCGCAGCCTCTGGAAAGTGTGCTAAACCCGCAGGCATATGAATATTGTGGATGAGATTCAAAGACTCAAAAAAGAAAAGAACGCCGTCATTCTAGCCCACTACTACGCCGATGGGGCCATTCAAGACATTGCCGATTATGTGGGTGATAGCTTCTATCTGGCAAAAATGGGCCAGCAAGTAAAAGCGGACGTCATTCTTTTGGCCGGAGTGGTTTTCATGGCAGAAAGCGTGAAAATTCTCAATCCAGAGAAAACAGTTTTGGTTCCCGACCTCAAAGCCGGATGCTCTCTGGTCGACGAAGCTCCTTATGAAAAATATCTTCAGTGGAAGCAACAGCATCCACGCGGCATCACCGTCACTTACATCAATTCTTCAGCCGAAGTGAAATCCATTTCGGATGTGATCGTCACTTCGAGCAATGCGAAGCAAATCGTCAATGCCATTCCCAAAGATCGCCCGATTCTTTTCGGACCGGATAAGAATCTGGGTGCTTTCCTTGAAAAAGAAACTGGCCGCCAATTCGTCAATTGGCCTGGCTCTTGCCAAGTGCATGTTCTCTTTGAAGCTCAAAAGCTTTTGGAAATGATCAAGCAACATCCAGATGCTGTGGTGATTGCCCATCCCGAATGTGATGACAGCATTTTGATGTGGGCGAAAGTGATTGGTTCCACTTCAAGATTGCTCGAGGAAGTTCAGAAAAATCCTGCCAAGAAATTTATTGTGGCCACAGAGACAGGCATTTTCCACCAAATGAAAAAAGCCAGACCAGATGCTGAAATTCTGCAAGCGCCTGTCGCCGATGCCGGTTGTGCGTGCAATGACTGTCCTTACATGAAACTCAACAGCCTTGAGAAAATCAAACTGTCCCTGCAAACTCTGCAGCCGCAAGTCCAAGTTCCCGCGAACTTGCGCGAGAAAGCCAAAGTCGGACTCAACCGAATGCTGGCGATCACTGCCGGAGAACCAGTGACATGGCCCGAGTGAACATTCTTTCTTCGGAAGAAATCGAGTCCATTCGCAAATGGCTCCAACTCCCCAGCCTGGAAATCTTTTTGAAAAGCGAGTGGGGAAGTCATATTGAAAATCACAGTCAGGCCATTCACGAAGCTCTGAAGAATTGGAATTCTGATTCCTCGGCGGCTTCTATTTCTCATTGTCCGGGCATGGGTGGATTTATTGCCACCTCACGCAAACCAGGCGAAACCTTGCAACTGGGTTTTGATATCGAAGAAACCGACCGAGTCACCGCTGCCATTGCCCGTCGAGTTTGCCAGCAAGAAGACGAGTTTCAAAAAGCCCCTTCCCCCGCTTCTTTATGGAGTGCTAAAGAGGCCGCTTTCAAATCTCTCAAAGGTCCTCGGCAACCAGCTGTGGTCAGCGAAATCGTCATTGGAAATTGGCAAAAAATAGATTCCCAGTTTGAGACAGTTTCGGCCGCGAAGGGCCCTATTGAGACTTCACCTCGAATGCAGGGGCTGGTCTTGAAAAAGTCACAGTTCACGCTCGCTTTTTTCGTGCACCGAACTTAACTTTGGTCCAGTTCATCCGATCAGTAAGACGTGAGGTGAACTATGCAGCCCAATAAAAGAGTGGCGCCCCGGCGAGAGATCACTCCGCTGGAAGTCTCAAATGTCTCTTCTCTCGACAATCTGGCCAAAATTGCCCGCTATGCGGAAATCATTGAAGCATCGACCACTGGACTGCTGATGATCGTGAAAAGGGAAGATCTCATACCAGCGGCCTTGAGAAAAAATCTGACCCTGGAACCAATCCACGGAACAAAGGTTCTCTTGCACTTGCCACAGATGAATATTGAAATCTCCGGCCGAATCGCAAGATCGAAACTGCTTGGAAAACAAGGTTTTGAAATCGGCATTGATTACGCCGAAGACGCTCCCGAGTACTGGAGAGAGTGTTTACTGGATTTGCTCCCAGCACCCGGCGAGTTTGACGACTAAAGGTCAGAAAATGGCGGCAGGCCCTGCTCGCTGATCAATAGCAAAGAGTAATGCGGAGGCAAAAACCATCCAATCGCCTCGGCAATTCCCTGATGCTCCTGTGGCGGAGGATTCCCCAAAGACTCGACTGAAATAGCCAGGTCATAGTTGACCATGTCGGTGCTCATCACCAAAATTCGCGGCCGCATAATCCCCTGATCGCGGAAAAAATCCTGCAGAATTTTTCTCACGTATCCCGGCAGGTACTGCTCTGTCGGAGGTCCAGCGTGCTTGAGACTTTCCGTGGAGAATTGAACCTGACCAACAGGTCGTTCAGGAATGGGCTTAAAGAAAAATCCAGTCTCTTTGAAAAACCAAAGCATCCCGTATGAAAAAACATAGTCGGGATAATCTTTGCGCGGATTCACGGCCAGTCCAATTCCCCGAGTCGAAAGCCAATGAATCACATTCTGAGCTGGCTCAGTGGCATCTTCACCTGTTTCAACCAACAAATAAGGCCAATTGTCTGGTCCTGTCTGAGGTTCTGGAGTGAGGAGTTTGATTTGACCCGAAGTCAGGGCGTGGAAAAACTGATTCTCCCACGCGGGTGTTCTTTCTGTATCTGGAACTTGGACGAGCTCATTCAATGTCATGAGTTCTTCTTACCTTTTCAAAGGTTGCAGTCAACCTGACTTTTTGAGACCCTGAATTTCATGTTTCAGCGAGCAGAATCTTTCTTCCAAGGTGCCAATAAAAACCGTCTCTTTTGTCAGATTTGGGAACCCGCACAAGTCAAAGGGCATTTGATTATCACTCATGGCCAAGCCGAGCATTCTGGCTGTTACCATCGCTTGATTGAGGGCATTCAATCGCTCTCTTATGCCGTTTATGCTTGGGACTTGAGGGGACATGGCAGATCAGAAGGACAGCGTGGCTATGTCCGGGATTTTTCCGACTATATCAGAGACTTTGAGTTTTTCCTGCAACACTTGCGCAGCCAGTTCCATCTCTATCCGGAACAAATTTCGCTTTTGGGCCACTCGATGGGTGGACTGATCCAGCTGCAAACTCAAATCGACAATCCGCACTGGAAATTCAAATCTCAGGTTCTCAGCAGCCCGATGCTGGGAGTGGCGGTTGAAGTTCCACTGTACAAAGATATTGCGGCCTTGATTTTTTCAAAAGTTTTACCAACTGTGACTTTGGACAACGAAATCAAATACGAAGATTTGACTCGAGATCCAGAAGTGATTCGCGAATTCAATTCAGATGTCCTTCGTCATCACAAAATTTCACCTGAGGCTTATTTAGGTGCCATTTCAAGTATAGAAGGGTTACGCGAGAAAGTTGAACGAATCACGACACCGACCTTGCTCCAAATTCCAACTGATGATCCTGTGGTTGGATCTGAGACCAGTCGTAAACTGTTTCAAAAGCTTGGCTCTCCATTGAAAATCATGAAAGAATATCCGGAGAGGAAACACGAGATCTACAATGACCTGGGAAGAGAAGAAGTCTTTCAGGACATTCTCAGATTTTTCAATTCAAAAAATTGATCGTGCTTTGAAAATCGAACTATGAGCGCAGGATTTAGCCGTTGGCTTTTTAAGCAGGGATTTCGAATCGGTCTTGGGATCTTTATTCTGATCTCTTTGCTCTATTTTGGCCAAAAGCAAATTCTGCAATCCTCTTTCACAATGGTTTTGCATTCTTCGAAAGTGCATCAGCAACTCAACGATTATTCGCAAGCGATTGAACTTTCCCTCGAACTCCCTGTGATTCGCGAAAAACATGAATCTTTGCTTCAACTGATCAGCGACAATCCCCGCCAACAGATGCGAATGCAAGCGATCGAGAAGTTATTGGAGCAGAAGTCACGTCTTCCAAGCGGATTGTCTTCGAAATCGAGTCCTTCGATGTCCGAAGCTAAAATCAATGAACAAATTCTAGTGACTCTGGGAGAGATGCGCGCGGAAGAGAACCGATTGCTCATTCAGAGGGAAACTCAGTCGCGCAAGAATATTTTCCTTTTGGATTTTCCGATCATCGTTGGAGCCCTATTTGCGAGCTTGCTGGTTTATATTGCCAATCGAATCAATCGCAAAGACATGGACCGATTGATGACACAAGAGCAAGAGCTGGAAGCTTATGCTGGAAATTTGAAACAGTCCCGAGACAGTCTCGAAGTCGAATCCAAATTGATGGGCTTTACAGTCGAGGCGATGGCTGATGGCCTGATCGTTGTCAACAATCAGCAGGAATTTGTGCGTCTCAACTCGGTGGCACGGGAGCTCTTTGGTTCCAATCTCAATACATTGGGCGACATTTACCGTGACAATATGATCATTCGAGATGCGACCACTGGAGAGCGATTGTCATTGGAATTGATTCCGATGGCTCGCGCTCTCAATGGAGAATCCGTCACGGATTATGAAGTAACGATTGAACGTCCAGGCTCTATCGTCCGAGTGATCAGCTGCAACAGCCACCCGATTTTCAATGCGGAAAAATCAATGGTCGGCGCAATCACGATTTTCCGTGATGTCACTTCTCGAAAAAATGCCGAATTCGAGTTGCGCAAAGCCCAACAAGCTGCTCTTGAAACAGCTGATATGAAATCGAGATTTTTGGCCAATATGTCGCATGAAATTCGCACTCCGATGAATGGAATCATCGGAATGACCGAGCTCTTGAGCCAGACTCAACTCGATCCAAAACAAAAATCATTCGTGCAATTGATCAACGAGTCCTGCTCAAGCCTATTGACCATCGTCAATGACATCTTGGATTTCTCGAAAATCGAAGCGGGAAAACTTGAAATTGAAAAGACAGACTTTAATTTGGCCTATGCCGTCGACCGCACCATGCAATTGATGGCGCCAAAGGCTCGCACAAAATCGATTGTTCTATTGAGTTACATCAGCCCAGAGATTCCGATGACGGTTCGCGGGGATTCGGGGCGTATCGGACAGATTCTGGTGAATTTGCTGAGCAATGCCATCAAATTCACATCTACGGGAAAGATCATTGTTCAAGCTCGGTTGCTCGTTTCCGATAAAAATAAAATTGCGGTCAAATTCTCAGTTCAAGACTCGGGAGTCGGAATCCCAGAATCGGGAATCAATCGCTTATTCTTACCATTCTCACAAGCTGACACTTCGACATCTCGAAAATTTGGAGGAACGGGTTTAGGACTTTCGATTTGCAAACAGTTGGTGGATCTGATGGGAGGCGAAATTGGCGTCGAAAGCCAAGTCGGAAAAGGCTCAACTTTCTGGTTCACGATTCCATTTGATTTGCCATTAGAAATTCCAGCCAAGCCCTATCCGGAATTTCTTTCACCGACTCAAGTTTTGATCTTTGATGAAGATCCTGATTCAGCCCAAATTCTCAAAGACTATGTCGACTACTGGAGACTCTCCTACATTCACGTTAAAGAATTTGAAGATCTCATGCAGTTGATTGAACAGGCTGGGGACCTTTCTCACCACCATTTGGTCATCGTTTGTCCCTATCAGGAACCCGTGCGCATTGTCGTGGCCTTGGCAGCTTTGCGAAGTCGCAAAGACTGTCCCCAAATCACATTGATCACGGATTCTGATGAGTCCAACTATTTGAAACAATTCCAAGATTTGGGGATCAACTCAATTTTGCAAAGACCGATTCAGCAAAGCGCATTTTATGATCATTTGGTTCAGCATTTGTCAGCCGCACAAGATTTTGAATTCTTGGTCGTTCAAAAGAACAAGGAGTCTGAAATCGAACCGCAACAAAATAAAGCTCTTAAAAAAGGACATGTCCTTCTCGCCGAAGACAATCTCGTCAATCAAATGATCGCTCAAGCCTTTCTAAAGGAGCTAGGGCACTCGTGTGAGACAGTGAAAAACGGCAAAGAAGCTCTCGAAGTTTTGGAAAAATCAGATTTTGACTTAATTTTGATGGACTGCCAAATGCCCGAAATGGACGGCTTCGAAGCCACTCGGGAAATCCGCTCCAAAATTTCATCTCGCATTCCAATTATTGCCCTCACCGCCAACGCGATGAAAGGCGACGAAGAAAAATGCCGACAGGCCGGAATGACCGCATATTTGAGTAAGCCCTTCCACAAGGAGCAGCTCAATAATTTACTGCAAAAGCATTTGCCCAAAATGGAATCGTCTTTTGACCCTTCCCGATTGGAAATGTTCCGAGGTTATAAAGATGATCAGAACCGTGACCTGCGCCAGGCTCTGATTGAGAGCTACTTGGATTCAGCACCAGGCTTTATCACCGAGCTCGGTCGACTGGCCAAAAACAATCAAGATCAATTCCGCCGTCTGGCTCACACTTTGAAATCCAGCACGGCCTCTGTGGGCGGATTCCTCCTGGCAGATCTCTTTGAAGAGATTGAGACTTCTTATATGACAGCTGAAAAGGCCGATAAGAAAGTCTCCCAAGCTCAACTAGAATTCCAAATTCTCAAAGAACATTTAGAAAGCTATCTGAAATCTCTCAATTAGAACGTTGGCAATGGAGTTCGGTTTAGTGCAGCTCGAATCAATTGGGCCGCATAACTGAAATCAGTCCCGTCGGGATCAGTTCCCGATGTGGTGTACCAACTGGTCGGAGCTTCGGGATGAACTCCGGAGACAATTACGAATCCCTTATTGGTCCAAGTTTGAGAAATCGCCGGAATCCCATCTGGATAACGTGCGACCACTCCCCCACTCCAAGCAGGAGTCGCTGGTCCATCCCACCAAATCATGTAACGACTGCTACCATTGGGAAACTTGATCGACTGAGGAGATGTCAGCAACGAAGAGTTTCCACCTGGATACCAATGCACCAACCAATTTCCCTTGGCCACAGCAAAGCCGTAATAAGCTGTGGTGTTCGAATAAGTATCTGTGCCCACAGCCGCAAAAGCTCCAGCACAAATTCCGAGAAAACTGACTCCATAGTCCCTCACTGCTTTGCGGACATTGATCTTCGCATTCAAAGTGAGATTTCGAACAATGACATTCGAGTCACCGCCCGGAATGAGAATCAGTTTATAAGTGGCCAGTTGTGAAAGTGTCATATTGTTCAGCCCGTAGGAGCTCACCAGACTGTAGGTCAGTCCCATAGACTTGATAATATTCACCAAGGACTGCCAGTCTGTTTGCGAAGTTCCCAAGCCATTGAATAGCAAGATTTGAGCAGGAATGAACTCGGCCTGTTGAATCTCAGTGTTTTCAATTGGACTCTCTGTCTGCTGAATTTCCGATGTCCCTGCCGGAGCACATCCTGACGTCATCCATCCAAAAGAAAAGCAGAGAACGAAAAAAATGTTCTTTTTCATTTTTCCTCTTTGTTAATTAGGTTTTGATGATTGCGTGCAGAAATTCTTGATGAAGAGAGACCGAGACGCAAACCAGTTGCTTAAAAACTAGACTTTTTGTCTTGTCTTTTTCGCAGTGACCGCAGTTGAAGTTAAATTTGTTTGCTAAAGATCAGATAGGAGATCTCTCCTGGGAGATCCTCTTGGATTGCGGCTTCGACGGGAATCATCTGGGGGAAATTACTCCAGGGATTCATCCATCCAGTTTTTTTTCTCAGAAGAAAATGGCCCATCGGATAATTGGAATTGGCCGCGATAAAAACAATCGTTCCCTTGCGCAAAGCCAGCGGCAAATGTTCCGCCGGATCAAATTTTTTGAAATTCCATTCTTGACCGATTTGAGCCAGGGCTTGCACGACTTCGGAACAATAAAATCCTCGAGTCCATGCATTCTCCCTTTCCGTGAAAAGTGCATGCGCTTGTGAATATGTGATATTCAGCAGAGAAGCGACACAAGCAACTGCACAACCCATGGAATGCTCTTGTGGCACAACATATTCGTCATTCATCCTGCTGAAAATTTGCAAATCACATACCTTGTCAGGTGACCAAAATTTTATCGACTGGAATGAGTTTTGTGAAAGTATGACTCGTTCAATAAGATCTCCGTGAAATTTTGACTCATGACTTTGTTTGTTATGGAAGAATTTCCCACAATGAAGAGTTCTTAAGTCTGGACTTCCTTTTGCACTGTGCTCACCAGGGTGCTCGTGCCCAAGGAGAGACGCTTCATGGAAAGATCTGTCTATATCAGTGGAATGCACTCGGGACAAAGTCCCTGTGCAGGTGTTGGCATTGCACGTTCTCTCAAAAAAGCCTTTCCTCACATCAGACTCATCGGTGTGGATCATTGGCAGGGAAGCTCTGGACTTCATCACGAATCTTTGGACGATGTCCTATTGTTGCCGCAATGGAAGCAAATCGATAAGAAAAGACATGCTGAATTTTTGAATTCATTGCTCGAAGAAGGACATCTTTGGATCTCAGCTTTGGATGTTGAAGTCTATTGGTTGGCTCAAAACTTCGGAACCCATCCGAATTTGATTGTTCCCAGCGGAACTGCCCTGGAAATGACCGCCAAACCACAGGTTGCCGCTTTCGGAGATTTGGGATTTCGGGTTCCCGAATACATCTCTGCTTTCAGCAGTGATTCCGAAGTGCACGCTTTTTGCCGTAAAAATTCTTGGCAGTGCTGGCTCAAGGGTCCCTATCACGAAGCCAAACGCGTGAGCTCCTGGTCCTCGTTTGAAAAAAGCCGGAATGCCATGAAAAAAGAATGGAAAACAAAACGCCTTTTCCTGCAAAAAAACGTCGTGGGAACTGAAGAATCCGTTTGCTTTGTCGCCTATGAGGGAAAACTTTTATCTGCGATCGATATGCAAAAAAGACTGATAACTCCAGAGGGTAAAACCTGGGCCGGAAAAGTTTCAGCGGTTTCACCTGAATTTTTCACGAAATTTGGAAAAATTATTCGCCAACTAGGATGGTCAGGAGGAGGCGAAATTGAATTCACTCGAGATCCCGATGGCAACAAGTGGATCATTGAGTGCAATCCTCGTTTTCCTGCCTGGATCTTTGGCTCCGCCTTGGCCGGAATAAATCTTCCAGCTCAAATCCTCGCCGAGAAATGGAATCTTGAGTTTTCAGAATCTCCCTCGAGCTATCCTTGCTTCACTCGCGTGGTGCAAGAGATCCCGGCCCGAGAAACGATTGGGCTTCCCATGCCTCCCGATCCATCGCTCATGGGCTGGATTTCGGAAGGGTCCAAAGGAAAAGGCGGACCCGTTGCCGCCAATCTGATGCCAAGACTGCGTGACCATATGGATTCCAGCCGCGAAGAAAAGGATGAAGAAGAGGACGACTTTTCCTATATGTCACAATCGATTCCTCCTGATTACAGCAAAGAAATTCAAGAAATCACTTCTGAGTTTGTTGGCGACACACCAGCCCGAGTGCATTTGCATCAGTGGACTTCCAACAAATTTCAGAATCTGATTTCGAAATTGAAGAAAGTGGACTCCAGTCCGAAAATTCAAATCGCCTACAGCGTAAAGACAAGTCCAACGGATCAGCATCTCACTCACGCCAGAGAATACGGACTTCTCACTGAATGCATTAGCCAAGCCGAAATTCATCGTGCCCTGAAATGTGGCGTGCCAAAAAACGAAATTATTCTCAATGGCCCTGGCAAATTCTGGCCTTCGCAAGTCGCTCCGGTGACCGGGCTTCATATGTTGTTTTGTGATTCCATCGAAGAATTTCAGCGAGTGATCTCTATTCCAAAAATCGCCAAAGTCGTTGGGTATCGAATCCAATTGCCCAAATTAAAATCTCGCTTTGGTGTCCCCGTGGATAAACTTGAAACATTCCAGAAAATGGTGGCCAGCATCCATCAATTGAATGGGATTGCAGATCTCGGATTCCACTTTCATATGCCGATGTGGGCGATCGGAGTTCAACGTTGGCAAGAAGCTGTCGGTTCATTGGTGACTTGGTGCCAGGCGATCGAGCAGCTGACCGATATGCCAGTGAAGCATTTGGATCTAGGCGGCGGATTTTTCCCTTCTGATCTCGAGAATATTTCTCTCCCGTGGCTGCAAACGTTGGTTCGAAAAAACTTGCCAAATGTCGAAGCCATTTACTTTGAACCAGGACGTTCGCTTACGCAGGAAGGTGAAATTATCGTCTCAAGAGTTCTCGACGTTCGAAGAACTAAAAAGAATCAGGTCTCTGAAGTTGTCGTCGATGCCTGCATTGCCGAATTGCCGATGATTCATTCCTATGCTCATCGTGTGTTTTACCGCCCCCAACCCTCATCACCAGAACCCCTCCCGCTCCAAACGCTCAATAAGGGAGAAGGAAAAATTCTCGGACGAATCTGCATGGAGGACGATGTCTTGGGAGAGGGTTTTCATTTTCCAGAGGAGGTCGGAATTGGCGACTATGTCATCTTTGGCGATGCGGGAGCCTACGAAAGGAGCATGAGTTATGATTTTGGACGTGGCTAATCTCGAAGTTCAAAGTGATCCCTTCACCTCCGCTCATCATGCCCTCTTGAGCCAAGAAGAGAATTTCTCCAGGTGGATTGAACATCCATCTTCTTCGATCGTTCACCACGAAAGATCCTGCTGTGAAGAAGCCCGTCTCTGGTTCTTGGCCTATGCCCGGTCGATGGAGGGGTGGACTTCTTCGCAATATCAGCTTAAGCCACCTGCTTGGCTTTCCCAATTGTTTACCTGGGGCCCTTCGCCTTGGCCCATTTCCTGGTGTCAGGTTTTCAAAGAGAAAAAAATTGACTGTGGTGTCTTCGCAGCTCTCGCCCGTGAAGTTTTCAAAGCGCAAGGTTTCGACGCCCATCCAGCCCAGGCACTGCTGAGCTACAATCAAAACTGCACTGAGCACTGGAAAGACCTTTGGCGCAAGGGAAGTCGAAAAATAGATCAAAACAGCCGTCGCGAAGTTTTTCCCTGGGTGGGTGATCATGTGGTCTACCATGAGGCTTGTATTCTGGAAATGCCCAATGGAGAAGCCAGGTTCTATGACTCAACCTTTTCCAACTGGCTAGAACCACAAAAACGAGTTGGTTTCGGCGCCTTGTTGGCTGTTCGGAGCGAATGCCCTCGTTTGCTGATTTGGGGAGATAAAACTTTAAGCTGCGGAGAATGGGTGGAACTATGATGACGACTCTCTTTTCAAAAACCAGAACACATTTCAGCCAATATTTTGAAGCCACAAGCCAGAGTTTATTTTTTAGAAATTCCTATTTTGGTTTTTTGATGTTGGCTCTTCTAGCCTTCTTTTCCACGCAAACCATGCTTTGCGGACTTTCGGCTTCACTCATCGGTTACATTCATTCCACGCGGGTGAGCACACCGAAAATTCTCAAACAAACCGGTCTCCTGACAATCAACGGACTGTTCTTCGGAATCGCTTTTGCTTCTTATTTTCGATTCACTCCGCAGTTCTATTTTTGTTTGTTGATCGGATCTTTGCTTCTTCCCATTTTCACCAGGGCCTGTTTTGAAGTCCTTCAGCATTGGAAACTATCTCCATTGATTGGACCTTATATCCTGACTGTTTGGCTTTTCTTTTTAGGGGCGCGTGGATTGGCCTTGGAACCCGTCACCAGAAGTTGGTCGAATCTTCCCTCTCTTTCCAATCTCATGGGAGTCCAGGCGCCAGTGGAGATTCAGCTTTTGGAATCCGTCTTTTTTAGTCTGGGGGAAATCTTCTTTGTGAGGGATTCACTCTTTGGAATTTCGCTCTTATTGCTCGTCAGTTTATTCAGTGCTCGCCGAGGATTCTACTTTCTTTTGGGGACAGCTCTCTCGACCGTGATTCATTTTGCAATTTCAGAGGGATCCTTCTCCTGGAACTTTGGGTTCTTTAGTTGCAGCGCCGGGTTGGTTTCGTTGGGTCTCGCGGCTATGCTTGAAAAATACAGTTGGCATACAGTTGTGTTCTATTCGGTTGTGTCTTTGTTTTTGACTATGGCCTTAGCTCAACTTCTCAACCACTTTAATTTGCCAATTTTAAGTCTCCCATTCGTTTTAACTTTTACTTTGGCTGAACTCAGCCGAAGTCCCCGACTGAATGTGCAGTGGGCTCCGACGCAAGTGGCGGTGAAATGAAAAGTTTGATTTTTCTTCTCCTTAGTTTGTCAGCGATGCTTCTCAAAGGAGTTTCTGCAGACGCTTTTGAGACGAAGAATTACCTTTTCACCGGAGATATTACTTGGGCTTCAAAGTACATGATCGATGGCTTCAATGTCGGAGGAGACAAACCCGTCTTTCAATTGGCCGCAAAGACCGATCATTTGCCAACTGGGCTTTCACTAATGTTGTGGACATCAATTCAAGCCGATCGGAAGAACAAGCAATACGACGAACAAGACGTTTTTCTCATGTACTCACGCGATTTGCTGAAAGAAAAGCGCTACGCGCTTAATCTGCATGGGTATTATGACTATTGGATTTTTCCCAATACGGAGCCTACTCGAGATGATTTCGGTCGCATCACTTCGACCGTTAAAGAACATGGTGATAAATTTCAGCTGGGTTTTTCGATGCCTCGGCTGTTTCCTCTTTTCGACTCTTACCTCGTTCCGACATACAACGCCTATTACATGTTCTATTGGGAACGGGACAGGAAGGATCTCGACCGGTCGGGAACCTCGCACCAATTTCAGTTGGAGTATTTTAGACCGATTCGAATCTTTATTCCGGGAGCAAATTATCAATATGCCGGTGGCAAATTGGGAACTCATTATTATGACGGAGCTTTCGATGTGAAGGCCGGAATTACTCATTCGACAGCGAGCTTTGATACTGGAGTTTATGCATTGAATTCTATCTTTATTGCGAGCCTCAACTACCAATGGACCTATGAGGAGCAGGTCAACGAGAGCGATGAATTCTGGACGACTTTTTCGTATGTCAAAAAATACTGAAAAGGAGGAAGAATGAAAATCTGGATTTTGATCGCAACTGTTTTGTTATTCATAGCTTGTGCTAAGCCTGATTCGGAAGTTCCCACTTCCGTGCCGGATTCCAATCTTGGCGCTGAACAAACCGATTTTCTCATTTATGATGGACCCGGATCCTGGAGTGCAGAAGCACGATCCTTGAAAACAATTTTGCTCTCTCAAGGAGCCACTTACGAATCTCTCTCTCCACAACAGATCAACGAATTGTCATTAGATGATTTCAAAAAATACAAAGCAATTCTTTTTGTCGGCGGCGATGCTCCCACTGTTCGTAAAAATCTGACTCGTGAAGCTCGGGAAAATATACGCATGGCCGTGTCTGATTTGGGTCTCAATTATCTTGGATTTTGTGCGGGCGCTTGGATGGCCGTGGCCCCGAGACCTGGTCCGGGAGAAGACACGGTTTATGGAATCGGAGTCGTCAACGGCCCGATTTTAAAACAAACTTTTTTGTGGAATATGGGAAAGCCATTTGCCTTGGATGAAGCTCAATTTGCCGACGGCACTCGCCGCAAACTTTTGTGGTATGGTGGACCGGTCACTCCCGAAATTCCCGGAGGAGTCATTGCCAGATACTCGGATGGAAGTCCGGCTATTTCACAAATGCAATCGGGAAAAGGTTTTGTGATTATCTCAGGCCTTCATCCCGCAGCGACCAAATCGATATTGGATTGGCTTGGAATTCGCGATCAGGAAGCCATTGCCCCTGAATTTGCTTGGGAACTTCTTCGAGCGGTGATTCAAGGTAAGGCTCTTTCGGCCTCTCGTTCGGACATTAAGCCTAATAATGAATATTGAGATTGAGCAGAAATAAAAAAACCGCCGAGAGGCGGTTGATTTATTTGGTAGGGAGTACAGGATTCGAACCTGCGACATCCACCTTGTAAGGGTGGCGCTCTACCAACTGAGCTAACTCCCTGTTCGATAAGAGGACATGGTAGTAACCTGAATTGGACCAAATCAGCAAGTCTTTTCTGAATCTTCTCTGCCAGATTGGCCAAAAAATTCAAAAACTCACCCCTTCGACAAAATGGGAACCCTGAAAATAAAAAAGGCTGCGAGGTTTCCCTGCAGCCTTTTCAATTTCAATCTCAAGATTTATTAGGGGCTAACGTCACAAGCTCCATAAGCAGGATCTTGATCAACCCTTTCGAGCTGGAAAGTGTTTTTGGTCGCCAATCCAGTTCCCAATGGGATCAGATTCAAAACCGTCACTGTTCGGGCTCTCGGAACCTGAACATAACCTGGAGCTTTGGATTCTCTCAAGTCCGACTGCCTGAACACATGCACTGTCAGATTGAAGGTTCCATAGATACCCGTCATCATGGCTTTCACCACTCGCTCTTGCTCGTAGCCCGCGCCGTTGGCGATGGTTTCGCAATTGGCATCGTACTGAGTCACTTGCAATTGGTTGAATCCATTTTCAGATCGGATCGTGACGAACTTAAAGTAATTGATATAACCGTCAACCTTGGCCATCCAAGTTCCTTGGATTCCCTTCCACGGAAACGGCAATTCCGCTCCCCACGGCCAGGCATCGCCCGGATCTCTCAAAGTCTTCGGCGCTGCTTGGCACACAACAGCCAGCAACAAGGCTACAACACCGGTTATAAACTTTCTCATTGTTGTTCCCCTCTACTTTCAATGAGCACTTTGGCAGACTTATTCATAAAGTAACCGTTTTTCGCGCGGAAAATGTATTTCGGTTTATCATAGTCCGGCTCGATCATTTTGCGAAGTCGCTTGATCGTCACATAGATCTTGTTGTCATGAACAGACGGGTCGTAATTCTGTCTCCATACGTGCTCCACCAAATATTCTTTGGAGAACACCTGACCCTGATGCTGAACAAAGAGTCGCAAAAGATCCATGAGGATGAACTGATTTTTAAAATCAATTCGTCCCAGCTTTTTTTCCACAACGGCATGTTTTTCGAGTTCAAAAATCAAATCATAGTTGCTGACGGAATCTCCGCCGAGCTCCTGAAGGGCTTCATTCACACTGCGAGCCATGCGGATCATATTGCGAGGATCCATCGAGCGGTGGCAGAGCTTGAAGTGAGTGCGAGCCACTTCTTTATCGCCCATCATCATATATGTGCGGCCCATATTATAGAGAACGCGCAAATGAAGATGGAGGATCTTGTGTTCTTTCAACAGATCATAGGTCTGCCACAGCAGTTCCAAGGCTTGATCGTGTTTTTTCAGCTCATTGTAGATTTGAGCATTGAGAATCTGGGAAGCAATTCGCACTTCAGGAACATCCAAAACCTGGAAAAAGATTTGGAGGTTATAAAGTTCCTTGAGGGCTTCCGCATGTTTACCGAGATTTTTGTAACAAATCGCCAAACCATTGATTGCGTAGCAAATGTCTTTTTTGTGATCGTTGGCGAGAGCAATGGCCAAAGCCTTTTGCAAATACTCAAGTGCCGTTTCGTTTTGGCCCTTGTAAGACGCACAAAGTGCCAAAGTGTAATAAGTTTTTGAGTTGAGCTCGAAGCCTTCCTTAAGAACCAAGTCCTGAATCTTTTCTTTCAGCGCTTGGATCTCTTCGTACTGTTCCATTTCCGCAAAAATTCGTAGGAGCTGATTTTGGCACTCGAGATAATTCGAAATGTTTTTCTCTTGATAAAAGCCTTCAGCAGCTTCTTTGAATTTTGGAACAGCCAAAAGAAAATCACCTCTGTCAGAGTACAGTTTTCCCAACTCTAACAAGCGGTCATAAGGCGATTCGTTTTTCTTTTGTGTGATAGGCGTCATCATTTGAGCGGGTCAGTTCTCACAAATTCCTGACAATTCGTCAACGTCCGATCTTGCTGTTGTGCATAGATTTTGGGCATAACGGGTGTAGATCCGCACATGACGGGGTTCAGAAGCTTCAGGTTAAATCATTGAGATCTCAAGATTTTCAAAAGAAAAGGCCCCCCATTGGGAGGCCTTTCTAGAGATTCTTAAATATTTGCTTAACATCTCACCAAGCTGAAACTAAGTCCTAGTGCGTCTGAGCCACAGCCTGACCTGTAAAGTGCGCTTTGATTCCGAAAGTCTGCTCTTTTTGAACTTTGAACAGATCTTTTGGATTTTTGATATCCAAAGCATTCACCAAGACTTGATCAACGTGATCAACCAAGAGAACTTTCAAATCTTTCAAGATTTCTTTTGGAATATCTTTCAGATCCTTTTCGTTCTCTTTCGGGCACAGAATCGTCTTAATACCACCTCGGTGAGCAGCCATGATTTTTTCCTTCAGCCCCCCGATCGCCCAGACCTTTCCGCGCAAGCTCACTTCGCCCGTCATGGCCACAGTGCGCTTCACTGGAATTCGCATGATGGCCGACACGATGGCCGTGCACAATGCGATCCCTGCTGAAGGACCGTCTTTCGGAGTCGCTCCCTCTGGAAGATGGATATGAACGTCGATATTCTGGAAGTACTCTTTGTCCAAACCGAAGAGAGGACCACGTGAGCGCACATAGCTCATCGCTGCTGAGCACGACTCTTTCATGACATCGCCCAATTGGCCCGTCACTGTGAACTTGCCCTTGCCAGGAACCACTGTCGCTTCGACTGCGAGCAAATCTCCGCCCACTTCGGTCCAAGCCATCCCGTTGACCAATCCGATTTCGTTTTGCTCTTCGATTTTGCCCATTTTGTATCTCTCTGGGCCCAGCAATTCGATCAGTTTCTTCGGAGTGACAACATAGTTGGCTGCTTTTTTGCCTTTGGCTTTCTTACCAGCGGCAGAAGCTGCACCTTTTTTGCTGCCGTTTTTCATTTCGGCCATCGCTTCTTCTTTCACGATGTCGCGAGCGACCTTACGGCAAACATTGGCAATCTGGCGCTCCAAATTTCGGACGCCGGCTTCTTTTGTGTAATAGCGAACAATGTTCTTCAAAGTCGCATCTTGAATCTCGACTTTGCGCTCTTTCAGGCCGTGAGTTTCCAACATCTTCGGAACCAAGTAGTTCTTACCGATATGGAACTTTTCAGTCTCTGTGTAGCCTTCGAGAGAGATGATTTCCATACGATCCAACAAAGGACGTGGAATCGTGTGCAGCGAGTTCGCTGTCGCGATGAACATCACTTTGGAAAGATCGTATTCCAACTCAAGATAGTGATCCTGGAAGTTGCAGTTCTGCTCGGGATCCAAAACCTCGAGCATCGCTGAACTTGGATCGCCACGGAAGTCAGATGCCATTTTGTCGATCTCATCCAAGAGAACCAATGGATTGCCTTTGTCGACTTTGCGCAAAGCTTGCAGGATTTTACCTGGCATCGCACCGACATAAGTCTTTCGGTGTCCTCGGATCTCGGCCTCATCTCGAACGCCACCCAAGCTGATTCTTGCAAATGGACGGTTGAGTGAGCGAGCAATTGAACGAGCCAAAGAAGTCTTACCAACCCCTGGAGGACCCGCCAAGCAGAGGATTGGCCCCTTCATATTGTTGGCAATTGTCAAAACGGAGAGATATTCCAGGATGCGATCTTTGACTTTTTCCAAGCCCCAGTGATCTTCATCGAGAATTTCTTCAGCGAAATTGATGTCATGTTTTTCCTCGGCATAATCTTGCCAAGGAAGAGACAGAACCCAGTCAATGTAGTTGCGAACAACGGTCGCTTCTGCTGACATCGGAGACATCATCTTCAATTTCTTGATCTCTTTTTTGACCTTTTCTTTGGCCTCTTGAGACATTTTCTTCTTGTTGGCCTTTTCTTCTAGGTCTGCAAGCTCTTGCTGGTAGTCGTCTTTTTCTCCCAGCTCTTTCTGGATCGCCTGCATTTGCTCGTTCAGATAGTACTCTTTCTGAGAGCGCTCCATCTGCTTCTTCACGCGAGTGCGAATTTTCTTCTCGACTTCGAGAATCTCAATCTCACCCGTCATTGTGTTCAACAGATGTTCCAAGCGCTTGCCTGGATCGAAGATTTCGAGAACTTTTTGCTTGTCCTCGAGCTTCAGGTTGAGCTGAGCGACAATAATGTCCGCCAATTCACCGGCATTCTCAATTGTCGACACGCGCATGAGAATCTCTGGTGGGATTCTCTTGTTCAATTTCACGTAAGTTTCAAAAGTGGTTTTAACCGAACGAATCAGCGCCTGTGTCTCCACCACGCTGGAAATGTCCTCGTTCACATCTTCTGTGGTGACGACAAAGAAATTGTCATTGGGGACAAAGCCTTTGATCTTCACTCGTCGCTTTCCTTCAACCAGAACTTTCACAGTTCCATCCGGCAAGCGCAGAAGTTGGATGATCGTGCCAACCGTGCCCACGCTGTAGATGTCTTTGGGCTCAGGGTTGTTTGTTTTTGCATCTCTTTGAGCTGCCAGAACGATATCGGTCTGTTTGCTCATCGCCTCTTCCAAGGCGTTGATGCTTTTTTCCCGGCCAACAAAGAGAGGCATCATCATATGTGGAAATATGATCAAATCCCTGAGTGGTAGCATAGGCAGTTGCGTGTTGTTTGATGCCGCCGACATTCTTGTCTCCCTCCGTGAAGATTCTGATGGAGCTCGGTTCTTAGACCGGGACTATGGTCCAGGTGCCATCACTGTTCCTGCATTGATGACCCCCTCTGTTTTCAAAACAGTTAGAGGAGCTTCATTATTATTGATGGTAACTACTCTCTCGAATGAAGGGAATGAATTTTTAGTAATATGATAAATAAAAAACCCCTCGTCTCCGAGGGGTTTTTGTCTAGTTACAATGTTCAAAAAAGAACTTATGCGCTCTCAGCCGAACCTTTCTTCGCGTCATCGGCTCGCATCTCCTCCTCGGTCTTGTAAACCAATTTCGGAGCTGCTCCTTCTTCAATAACTTTTTCATCAATCACGACTTCCTTGACGTTTGTACGTGAAGGAATATCAAACATGATGTCCAGCATTGAAGTTTCGATTACGCCGCGCAATCCACGAGCGCCTGTTCGACGCTTCAAGGCTTGTTGCGCAATAGCTTTCACTGCTTTTTCCGTGAATTTCAGCTCGACGCCTTCGAATCCAAACAATTTCTGGTACTGCTTCGTGAGAGCATTCTTTGGTTTCACAAGAATGTCGATCAAAGCTGCTTCCTCAAGAGGATCCAGAACTGCAATCACTGGCAAACGGCCAATGAATTCAGGGATCAAACCAAATCGGGTCAAATCATCTGGCTCCACTTTCTGCAGAATGTTCTCGCCAGTTTCTTTTTCCTGCTGAGTTTTGATTTCTGCAGCAATACCCATGGTTCGATTGGAAGTGCGGTTCTCGATAATTTTATCCAAACCAACGAAAGCTCCACCGCAAATGAACAAAATGTTCGAAGTGTCCACTTGGATGAATTCTTGTTGAGGATGCTTTCGACCGCCCTTCGGAGGAAGATTCGCCACTGTCCCCTCGAGAATTTTCAAGAGAGCTTGCTGAACACCTTCACCCGACACGTCACGAGTGATCGAAGGATTCTCAGACTTGCGGGAAATTTTATCAATTTCGTCGACGTAAATGACTCCGCGCTGAGCTCTTTCGACATCCCAGTCCGCAGCTTGCAAGAGATTGAGCACCACGTTTTCAACGTCTTCACCGACGTATCCGGCTTCGGTCAATGTCGTGGCATCCGCCATAGCAAATGGCACGTTGAGAATTTTGGCAATTGTCTGAGCCAAAAGAGTCTTTCCAGAACCGGTTGGACCGATCAGGAGAATGTTCGACTTTTGAAGTTCAACATCCTGGCTCTTCTTGCCATTTTGAAGGGCATTGATTCGCTTGTAGTGATTGTGAACTGCAACGGCGAGAGATTTTTTCGCTTGCAGCTGACCAACAACATAATCATCCAGAAAGCCTTTGATATCTGCTGGCTTCGGAACTTTGAAAGTTCCTTTGACCGAAGTCTCTTTTTCTTTTTCCTCGTCAATGATGTCCATGCAAAGGTCAATGCACTCATCGCAAATATAAACGCCAGGGCCGGCGATCAATTTTTTGACTTCTTTTTGGCCTTTACCGCAGAAACTGCAGCGGAGTGTTCCAGAATCTTTTGTGCTCATCTTATTTACCTTTGATCTTTCTGAATTCGACCACTTGATCAACCAATCCGAACTCTTTCGCTTCCATCGAGCTCATATAGTAATCCCGCTCCATTGTTTTGGCGAGGTACTCATAGTCGCGGCTCGTGTGATCAACGTAGATTTTTGTCAGCTTTTCTTTTGTCTTCACCAATTCTTTGGCGTGAATTTCAATGTCCGTGACCTGACCACCGATTCCGCCACCACCCAAATGCGGTTGGTGAATCATGATTCGGCTGTTTGGCATTGCATAACGCTTGCCTTTGGTACCCGCTGAAAGCAGCAATGATCCCATGCTGGCCGCCATTCCCAAACAGTAAGTTGCCACGTCGCACTTCACAAATTGCATCATATCGTAGATCGCCAATCCGGCAGACACAGAGCCACCGGGCGAGTTGATATAAAGATGGATATCCTTTTCAGGATTGTCCACTTCCAGAAACAGAATTTGCGCAATCAAACTGTTCGCCACTTCATCTGTGACGGCAGAGCCTAAGATGACGATGCGGTCTTTCAGCAGTCGAGAGTAAATGTCGTAGCTTCTTTCGCCTTTGGAGGTCTGCTCAATGACGTATGGAATCAGGTTCACGGTGTCTCCTCTATGTTTTTTCAGGTCGCTGTCATTTGCTTTTCGGTCAAAAAAAGCATAGTTTCAATCGACCAAGGTCATGCTTTTCTGTTTAAATGCAATGTTTCGTTGTTGCTATGCAATGCAAAGGGAGTGCTATGAAAGTCGAACTCACAAAATTGTCTCAAACTGGCTCGGTATTGGTCGCCTTCGCGTTTAATTCGAAGAAGGGCAAAGACGAGCGTCTCAAACTGAATCACGCCTCTTTAGCCACCCGACTGAAAAATGCCATCGATGGCAAAGAATTGTCATCGAAGGCACAGGATTGTGCTCTATTTCGAGACATTGACTTCGAAGGCTTCCGCCACGTTCTGGTCGTAGGACTTGGTGACAATCTGGATCACGAAACACTCCGCCAAGCAGCTGCCACTGTTCATGGCAATCTCAAATCCGTCAAGGCGAACAAAGCCACGGTTCTTTTGGATGGAGTTTTGACAGACAAACGCCACGCCCCTCGCCAGATTCAAGGCTTTGTCGAAGGTTTGATTTTGACGGATTACAATTTTGACGAATTGAAATCCAAAAAGAAAGACAATGGAAACGATAAAAAAGCCAACAGCGAAATGGTTGTCAATTTGGTCTCTTCATTGGCCACAGATGCAGGCGTGAAAAAGTCTTTCCACGAAGGAATGGTGCTCGCTGAGAGCGTCAACTTCTCTCGCCGCTTGGGTGATTTGCCTGGCAACTTGATGACTCCGACAATTTTGGCCAACACCGTCGTGGAAGCCGTCAAAGGAACTGGCATCAAAGCGACTGTCTGGGACAAAGCTCGCATTAAGAAAGAAAAAATGGGCGGCTTGCTCGGAGTTTCCATGGGCTCTGATCAAGAACCTCGCTTTATCATTTTGGAATACAAAGGCGCTCCTGCTTCTAAGAAACCAATCGCTTTTGTCGGCAAAGGCCTGACTTTCGATTGCGGCGGGATCAGCATCAAGCCATCGGCTGCGATGGAAGAAATGAAATACGATATGTGCGGCGGCGCCAATGTGATCGGCGCAACTTTGGCAATTGCCAAATTGAAAATGAAAGTGAATGTCATTTGCGTGGTTCCAGCCACTGAAAATCTTGTCAATGGCTCAGCGACGAAGCCAGGCGACGTGCACACGGCTCGCAATGGCAAAACATTCGAAGTGAACAACACCGATGCGGAAGGCCGCCTGATTTTGGCTGATGCCCTTTGCTACGCTTCCGAACAAGAACCGCAAGTTATTTTCGATGCTGCCACATTGACTGGCGCCATCGTCATGGCTCTTGGAAATACTCACACGGGTTACTTCACTCGCAATGCGGCTTTGAAAAAGAAAGTCGAAGAAGCTGCCGAAGCTTCTGGTGAGTGGGTTTGGAATATGCCTTTGACGGATTTCCATGTGAAAGACATGAAGGGCACTTATGCAGATCTTTCCAATATGTCTTCAGGAAAAGGGGCTGGCTCCGCCACGGCTGCTGCTTTCTTGGAACAATTTGTGGGCGAAGGAATTCCTTGGGCGCACTTCGATATCGCGGGAACAGCTTGGTCAGTTGGCAATCGCTTGCCTTACTGCCCGAAAAAGGGAGCTTCCGGAGCGATGATCCGCACATTCGTCGAATTGGCGAAACAGTACTAGTTCAAGAAGCGATCGAGAAAATCACGAAGCCCGGGTTGCAAAGCCTGGGCTTTTTTTATTCAAAAGTGAAGCAAGAAAGGCTTTTTCAGCAATTGCTTGAGCTCTGATGAGGGAATAGTGACTTCTTCACTCGCGCCCGAAGGATCGAGAAGGCGAACGCCATTGAGTCTCCATAGCTTGGGCCACTGATCTGAAACATGCGCGAATTTCAGTTTCGCCACTTTGTCTTCGCGGAAATCAAATTCACCATCCCCGACAGGCTCACCCAGAATTTTTGAAACTGGAATCCAGATGGCCGCGATGCTGTTGATATCCGAGGAAATTTCACATCCGCCTTCGACTTCCATCAAAGGCTGCTCACCGGCGACGGCCACTCCTTCGCCTAAGAAACTCAAAACAACTCGCGAGTATTTTTGGCAAGCAAAAGTCTTTTCTCCGCCCGGTCCCTTGATCACAAAGTGACCCAGCTCCAGTCCGATATCCTGATTTTCACGAACGACTTTCACTCCGTCGAGCAGTCTTTGCTTGGCCGCAAAACTGAGAGCGTTTCCTTCGAGATTGGAAAAATCATAAACTTTCTTGATGGCCGCAGGATCACGAGAAGATCTGGGCATTTCCATGTAGGCCATTTCATTGGGAAAATTTTTGGAGCTCCAACTGAAGTACATGCCGCAGGCAAAGAAGCCCAACATCACGAAAATTGTGGAGAAAGCTTTCATCCTGAAACCCCTTCCGATTCACTTTCAGTTTACACAAATTGAAGACTGTGTGCTCAGGTTCTTGTTCTGGACAAGACTTAGGACCCGCAAGGTTTGTTTTGAAACCCGGCGAAGGTCGCGCCCATTTGCTGAGCTTCCATTCCAATGGCGAGCAAGCCCAATCGCGCTGTCCAACCGTAAACATTTTCGAGCGGTGATCCCTGCAAACTGACATTCAGATCGGAAACGCACAAACGTTTATAGACGGCTCCGGGACTGTTCAAGCTGTCCGTCGAACTTTTCTCCGAGTGAGTTCTCAAAAAGCCACCGGCCAGCTCGCAGCCGAGCATGTAAATCACGGGCTCCGCGGTCGCACCTTCAGCTTCGACTCGGGAAGGAATGCCTTCTTGAATGATCACTTCTTCGACGTCGCGACCGCCTTTGGCCGCTTTCATTTTCTTACGGGATTTGTAATTCCAGTCTTTGATTTCAGCACCACTTCCCACGCGGATTACGGCCAAGCCATAAGTTCCCGAATTGTTCTTCACGAAAACAAAGGGCTCCTGCTGGATGCCGCGTTTCGCATATTCGGCTTTTAAACGGGAAATCATTTGATCCACTCGCTCAGCCAACTCGTTTCTGGATTGGTCATCGTTGATATCAAAATGATCAAAATGGTCAGTCATCACATTCAAACCAAAGGGATCGATTTCCATCAGGCTCGCAAATTCATCGACCAATTTGTTGTAGTTTTCAAAGTAACGAGACTTTTTTCGTTGATACCAGCCCAACTCGCGCGGCGGATTCATGGGCAAAGTCAAATGCGAAGCCCACTCTTCATGTGCATCGGAAAAGTCATTGTTGGAAATGACCAAATCCGGCTTGAAATCTTTCACTTCTGCCGAGTCTTCAAAAGCTGAAACAACAGAAATTTCCTGACCCGAGGCACTTTGAACTTTCAGTGGCTCTTGCAGTCTTCTGGGAATTCCAACCAAAACTTTGCGGCCTGACGATTGAAGCAGGCCTTGAATGGTCAACACATTCTCCCAATAGTAGGGATTGTTGGTGTGCTCTTCTGTCACCAACAGGATTTTTTGCATTGCCGATCCGTAGTGTTTGTTGAGGTACTGGCTCATCAAGCCAACGGAGGTCTCCTTGTCGGTTGGACAGATGTTGTTGAATCCCGCCGGAAAAATATTGGCATCGACATTTGAAATTTTAAAACCAGCATCGCGGATGTCGTAACTGGAATAAATCGGATAACTCAAAGATTTTGTTTTCTGACAAAACCAGTCCGCGAGTTTATTCGATTGAGAGCAAAGGTTCGCATGCAGGCTGTTCTTAATCATTGGGTCCTTTTCAATCCTGAACGTTTTTCCGATTCTGGCGTCAATGGGTTCCGCTCTTTCATTGAGTACAGAAAGTCTTGAGCTTGTTTTTCCAATTTGGCAAGAGCCATGAACAATTCGTCACTCTCCGAGTTTGAACCACCTCTCTCAGGAGAACGATAGGACTTGAGTTCATTGATCAAGGTCAGCATTTGGCCTGTGAATGACTCTTGTCGGTCCATCTGTTCCCTTTGGGCTGCTCCCCGGTCCATTGCTTTGTTCAAAGGAATTTGCTGAATTGTTCTCCACAAATCCCGATAGTTGGCAGTCAAACCATTGGCTGCCATTTTGGACCAAGGCTCACCACCCGCTTCCGCACTGAGAAGGCTAAAGGTCTGCACCATCTGTAAAGTGTCAAGGCTCGCCTGCAAATTTTCATAGCTCAATTGATGAGTCGAGAAAATTCCCATGTGATAGTAGGTGCGAGAAAGCCACACAGTCGTGGCTTCTGACCCCCGAGTGGCGCGAATCTGCTGAATTCCTTTGTCGGCTTGCTGAAAATACTGCTCAGCATCTTTGATTCGCCCCATGCGGTTGAAGCTGGCTGCCAATCGTGCTGGAATTTCAGCTTGTGCCTGTTCGGCCGTCAAATAGGTCTTCAATTTCAAAGCATCTTGCAGTGATGAAAGGACTCGGGCTTCATCTCCCAAATTTTCATAGCAAAAAGAAATCTCATAAAGCGCTTGAGCTGTGATTTCAGGCTGGCGAGAGCGAGTGCTTTCGATGGTTTGCCGGTAGAGCTCAGCGGCTTCGGCCCATTTTTCTTGAGCTTCCAGAGCTTTGGCCCGTCCCAATTGCGCTCTTTGAAAAAAGACCGAATTCGGAAATCGAGTTTGGAAGTCGGCATACATTTTTTCAGCATTTTGAAAATACATCGACTCGAGAGCCAAGTCGGCTTTCTGCAATTCCGTTTCTTGCTCAATGCGAATACGCGGGTCAACGTCGACTCCGGAAGGGTGACCAAAGCGCAGCGAAGAACAGGCTGTCAGCATCACAAGACTTGCCAGACAAAATTTCATTTTCATGATTATCGACCCTCGGCTTCTTCCATATTCTGAGCCATTTCAACCACACCCTCAAGATCTGAAATGGGATTCATCAGCTCAGGGATTTTCAAGACCTCTCCCTGATCACTCATGCGGATGGAAAAAGACCGGAAAACGTCTTCCCGTTTTCGAAGGTAACTTTGAAATTGTAGATAAATTTTCTCGAGATCGTTCTGACCCGCCACAGATTGCTGCAAATCCAGGCCTTTGGGATAGGCACGATTGATGAGTACTGCCGACAGTCGATAGCCGCTCTTGCGAATTTCACGAGAGAAGAATTCGGCTTCTTTGAGTTTGGCTTCATCAAAACTTGTGACCAACACAAAATGAGTCTGCGGATTCACAAGCAATTTGTGAGCAGCGGAGATTCTTTTCCCCAGCTCGCCTTGCCACTGGTGAATATTTTGAAAAAAGTCCGCAAGTTCTCTCATAAACTCGGAGCCCGTCAAAGACTCGAGAGCACGAAGCACTTGCTTGGTTCCCGTTTGCAAAATGGATTGGAAAAAACCTCGCGATCCGCTCTCGGGATCGCGAAACCATTTGGAAATTTTCTCATTGAATAGATTGGAAAGCTTTTGCGGAGCTTCGAGAAAATCAATTGCATGTTTGGTTGGAGGAGTGTCGAGAACAATCAAATCATACTGCCCGGATTCGGAAGAGGCATAGAGCTTTTCCAATGCGGTGAACTCCTGAGATCCGCTCAATGTGGTGGACAGCTGAATGTAGAGTTTGTTCTCGAGAATTTTTTTGGCGCTGGCCTGTTTGGAAGAAGCTCGCAAAACAAAATCATCAAAAACTTGTTTGGCATCAATCACCGAAGCGGACAACTGGCCTCGAATACTGGGATGATGAATGGGAGATTCGTGTTTTTCATCGAGCCCCATGGTTGATTTCAATCGTTGGGCGGGATCCACGGTTAACACCAAGACTTTGCGGCCCATTTGAGCGGCCCGTAAAGCCAGGGCTGAGGCCACCGTGGTTTTGCCAACTCCACCGCTGCCGACACAGACAATCACTTTGGCTGTGGAAAGAATTTCCTTCATGAAATCTCCTCGGCCATTTTTTCCACAACTTCCCAGGAATTCACCGAGAAAATCTGCGGCAGTTCCTGCACGGGGCCTTGCGATTGAAGTAGCTCGCGCAATTTGGATTCTTGAGATGAAATTTTCTGCAGGTGCTTTTGAAAGAATTCAAGATCAGGCTCTTGAACGCTCAAGGCTTGCTGCGAAGGGTGAAGAACTTTGTTGAAAATATGCTGGGGCTTCATGCCCACATTGGCTTCGATTCCCGAATAGAGCTCCATTGCCTCGACCACTGGCAATTCTTCTGGAAAAGAAACGACACAGTAGCGACACATCGTCGGGTCCTGGAGAACTTTTTGAATGCTGCGCGATTGATCTCCCATGGGACCAAAGCGAACAGCTTCCGCCATTCCGTGAGGAGCTTTCAGCAAGGCGAGAAAGTGACCCGTGGCAAAAGCATCCACAACCAGACAATCATAGTTCAGGGGTGGCCCCACCTGCCGGGGATGACTGGTGATTTTTCCCAAAATCGCCAATTCCGACAAAGCTGGTGCGACGTTGATCAGAGCTTTGGTGGCGCTATTCTCAAAGAAAAGTTTATAGAGTGATTCTACTTTCAGCAGATGCCGGGCGTACTCTTTCAAAGCTTCCGGCCCCGACCACAGGGCCAAGTCCAAGTTCTGCCGAAGAGGTTGCGGCTGGTAAGTCACAGTCTTCAGATCGAAATAATCCTTGTAGAAGCTCTGATAGCCCAATTCGACGAGCAAAGTTTTCATGCCGGAACGGGCTTTTTTCAGGGCCAAAGCGGCTGCAACAGCCGATTTTCCGACCCCACCCTTGCCTGTCACGAATATGATTTCCTGCTGTCTTGGCGCTGCCATCTGCTTATTCTCTCAAGCCCAGTTTTCAGAGGCACTTCGCTTCGCATTAAATGCTTGCCAGAGAGGCCCCCGATCTCATAGTATCCGACGGCTTTCATCCCCATTATCTCAAGGAGCGTTATGAAATCCTCTGTTGAAAAAGTCAGTAATCTGCAACGTCGTTTGAACATCGAAGTTCCAGCTCAAACAGTGAGCACAACTTTCGAAGAAATGTTCAAAGGCATCCAAAAACAAGCTGCGATCAAGGGCTTCCGCCAAGGCAAAGCTCCCCTGACGACAATCAAATCTCTTTATGGTGACCGCGTAAAACAAGACGTGGTTCAAGAACTGGTTCAAAAGCACTACTTCGAAGCTCTTCGCGAACACCAGTTGGACCCAATCAGCTACCCTGAATTTGAATTCGACCAACCATCTGAAGGCCAAAATTTCACATTCACTGCCAATTTCGAAGTGAAGCCTGAAGTTCAATTGAAGACTTACGAAGGCCTCGAAGTTGAAAAAGAAAAGTACGAAGCTGACGAAGCTCGCGTGGATCAGGTTTTGGAAAACATCCGTGCGGCTCGCGCTGAACTGGTCGATGTTTTGGAAGATCGCACTTCTCAAAACGGCGATATCGCCGTGATCGACTTTGAAGGTTTCATCGATGGCAAACCTTTGGAAAATGGATCTGGCAAAGACCACCACTTGGAATTGGGCGCCAACCAATTCATCGAAGGCTTTGAGCCCGGCGTTGTTGGCATGAAGATCGGCCAATTGAAAACTCTGAATTTGAAATTCCCTGAGCAGTACCACGCAGGCGACATCGCTGGTAAATCTGTGGAGTTCAAAGTGACTTTGAAAGGTTTGAAGAAAAAGAAACTTCCAGACCTGACAAATGAGTTCGTGGCTCAAATGATGGGTCAATCTGGCGCTGCTGACCAGACTGTCGAAGGTTTGAAGAACACAATCCGCCAGGATTTTGAACAATCTGAAAAGAAGCGCATTGAAACTGATTTCAAAAATCGCATTTTGCGCAAACTCGTTGCTGCTAACCCAGTTGAAGTTCCTCCTTCAATGCTCGCTGAACAAAAGCAGGCTTTGAAAGACGACATGAAAAAGCGCATGCAGGAACAGGGCATGGGCGAAGCTGATTTCGCTTCTTACTCTGAGAAATGGGATAAAGACTTTGAAGCTTCTGCAGCTGAAATGATCCAGTCTGGTTTCTTGATCGACGCTTTGGCTCGCCAACACGATCTCAAGTGGACTGAACAGGATCTTGAGAACAAGTTCGAAGAGTACGCGAAACAAACTGGAATCGACAAAGCTCGAATCAAAGAGTTCTACTCTCGTCCTGAGCAAATGAACCGCGTGACTTACGCAATCACTGAAGAAAAGGTCATCGAATTCTTGCTCAAATCAGCCAAGGTCAAAGAAGTTTCTAAGGACCAACTGAAAGAAGCTCTCGGCTAATTGAAGCCTGACTTTCAAAAAAACCACCAAAAGCCCCGCTGGAAACAGTGGGGCTTTTTTTTCGCATAGGGCTTGCACATGTCCCTAAGGGTCCGGCCAAAACGTATTAAACGGCTTTTCAAAGCGAAAAAGGTGTCGAACATGTCTACAGTCTTGCGCAAAACGTTTTTCATGGCTTCAGCTCTGTTTTATTCACTCACCGCCTTGGCCGACATTCGCATCCCGACTCGGGAGAAATACGAATCCGGCCGCTTGCTGTGCGAGACCAAACACAAGGAAATGCTGGCTTACGAGAAGGGCTTTTACACTGAAGTTCCGATGGATTATTCGGACCCCAGCAAAGGCACCACTCCTGTTTATGCTTATTTTGCCGGAGACTACAATCCTCAGAGAGACACAGTTTTGTACTTTACCGGCGGCCCTGGCCAGACCGCTCACTGGCAGCCCATCAAAGTTGACGTGAATTTCAATCTTTTGATCATGGAGCAAAGAGGGATCGGTTGCTCTCGCCCGGATAAGATTGAGAATTATCTTTCTCGCTCTTTTTACTCGTCTTTGAATGTCGCCAAAGACGCCGAAATGCTTCGTCAGAAATTGAAAATTCCTAAGATCACGGTCTATGGAATTTCTTATGGTACGATTCCCGCCACGATTTATGCTTCCCTTTTTCCTCAGCACACTCGAGCTGCGATCATGGAGGGAACGGTCCTGGCTGGCGAGTCTGCTTTGTGGGAAGCTCCTCACCGCCGAAAGCTCTTGCAGAATATGCTCGACACTTTGCCAGCCGATGTGAAGACGATTCTAAAAAGAGTCAGTGTTGAAAATCCAATTCCTGACACTTGGCTGTCGATGATGGCTCGCCAAGAATTGATGAGCAATGATGGTCTGGTGAAACTGCGCGCTTCTTTGATGAAGCTGCGAAATCCTCAAGATTACAGCGAGTTCGTTCGCTATGTTTCCGATATGATCGCGCCTCCGCAGTTCGAGCCGCATCCTCTGTTTATTTCCAATGAGATTCCTTATTTCATGATTTCTTGTCAGGAAATGGGATTGGGGCAACCGGGAGTGGCCGATAAATATTCACTGATCGATGGCAGCACTTTGGTTCCAGCCGCGGATGAGTCTTTCTATAAAGATTGTCAGAAGTTGGGAGTGAAGACAGGCCAGATTTATTCGGCTCTTCAGTACCCCGTCACGGTTCCGGTCACTTATTTCCAAGGAACCGATGACAGTGCCACCACAGCTCCTTTGGCGATCAAACATTACAAGTCCGTGGCCAAAGGCACAGCTCAAATGCTGCTCTTGAGAAAAGGCGGCCACAATCCAAGTTTGACGCTGATCAATTCGGAGACTCCAGGGCAGAAGGAAATTTTCGAGACTGCCGTTCGTGGTCAGATCATTCCCGAAGCTTTGCTTGAGAAAGTGAATCAGAATTCAGACCTGAAGTGGGTCATGACTTCGAGAACCCCATAACCATAACAGTGCTGACAGCAAAATCACGGGAGTGCAGATCAGGATTCCTTGTTGCAGGGATCCTGTCATATCCGAGTATTTTCCAATCAGCGGTGAACTGATGGCGTCGCCAAGAATGTGGGCGAAAAAAATGAAAATCGCCATGGCTGAGCTTTGAAGATATTGAGGCACCACTTGCAAAATGGCTACATTGATTGGACTGGTCGAAAGAAAAAAGCACAACTGAGTGATCGCCAGGAACACAACAAACGAAGTCAATGTGCTCGCATGCATGCACAACCAAAAAGCTGGAAGAGCGGCGAACATCGACAAAGAAGAGACCAGCAAATGTCCTCCGCTTTTCCTGCTTTCCAAATAATCGCCGATCCAACCACCCGCCAATGTGCCAATCAAGCCGGAGACAACCGCAATTCCGCCAAAGACAGTGTTGGCCTTGAGCTCTGACAACTCATAAGCTCTTTGCACATAGGTCGGAACCCAGTGGGCGACTCCACCGATCACAAAGGAATAAGCGCAGTATCCCCCCACCGCCAGGAGATAGGTTTTGGTTCGGGCCAACACTTTCAGGGCTTTCTTGAGTTCGTATTCCGCCGTCTGAGACAAGTGACGAACATCCCCTAATTTCCAAACAAAGACTGAGAGCAAAAGTCCGGGAAATCCTAAAATTAAAAATGCATTTCGCCAACCCACACTGGCGCCCAAAACTCCTCCGAGGACATAGCCAAGGGCGGCTCCCACAGGGAGTCCCGAACCCAGTATCGCCAGAGCCCGACCGCGTTTGTGAGCCGGAAAAAAATCAGAGAGAAAAGGAACGGAAAGAGTGGTGAAGGCTGATTCTCCAATTCCCAAAGTAAAGCGAGAGGCCATCATGCTGGCAAAGTTTTTGGCAAAGCCCGAAAGAAAAGTGGCTGCACTCCACAAGGCGACTCCGAAAGATAAAATTTTGGAGCGATCGCGAGTGTCCCCCAGCCATCCAAATAAAGGCGCCGTGAACATATAGGGAATCATGAAAGCTGTGGCCAAGAGCCCGGCCTGAAAATCAGAAAGATCCAATTCGATTTTGATCGAAGAGAGAACGGCGGCCAAAATAAAGCGGTCAATGTAATTAAAATAATTAACCGCTGTGAGAAGAATCAGCGCTTTCTTCGATTGGGAATTCTGCATCGAGAAGAATCTTCTTCTTACTGGCAGTAATTCTGGTCTTCAAAGTAGCGATTGCACATGAAAGTTGGATTCTGACAATCAAAGGCTGACGGCGCCCAAACGGAAGATGTCTGGCATTGGCGCGAAGGCAAAGTTTTCACTTCGGCTGTGAATTCTCCAGTGGCAACGACTGTTGCGCCGGATTTCATCACGTAAGAAACTTGATTGCTTCCGACTTTCAGCAAAGGTCGTTGAGTCAAAGTCGAAATCGCCAAGTTGATTCTTTTCTCAGTGCGGCCTTTCGCTGAATCATAATCAGCGACTTTCTCACGGCGAGATCCGTCTTGGCGAACAGCCACCAAAGTCACAGAGTCAGCTTTCACTCCGGCAGGACCGACAAAATAATCTGTGGCTCCTGGAGTCCACAAATCTTCGCGGCAATTGACGAATTGCTGATTGGGTCCACTGGGAAAGTCAGGATTTTGTGGGCAGAAAAGAAACATGGTTCCATTGAGTTCAGTGATTTCGAAAGTATTGCCCTTGCTGAAACCCACGGCGAGAGATTGCTGGGACAGCAAAACAGTCAGTGAAAAAACAAAAAGAAGAACAACAAATTGAGTGATTCGGATCATAGGGCCCCCTCATTTGCCCTCAAGATAGAATGGAATGAATAAGGGGGCAAGACTCTATTTCGCGGTCTTTTCGCTCGGTGCAACAGCTTGGCCGATGCCCTTCATCAGGCCCCAAGCCTTAATGTAATTGTAAGCTTGGTAGACTTGGTAATCAGTGGCCAAAAGTTTTTCTTTGGGAGTTTGATTGGCATCTTTTTTGTTGGCAGTGTCCTTCCACCAAGCGTCAAGTGCCGAGGTCTCTTTGGCTTTTTCGGCTACCTTCTCTTTTTCACTCAGCAAATGACCTTGAATGTCTTTTTCTCGGGAGCCACGGCTCTTAATAATGGCTTTGCCAAAAGCATCTGTATCCACATCTTCGACTTCGATATCCGGCGTGATTCCCTCGGCCTGGATGGATTTCCCGCTGGGCGTGTAATAGCGTGCCACTGTCAGTTTCAAGCCAGAGCCGTCCCCCAGCTTCACGACCGATTGCACGGAGCCTTTTCCGAAAGATTTCTCGCCCATGATGATCGCTCTTTTGTTGTCTTGAAGGGCGCCGGCGACGATTTCACTGGCACTGGCCGAGTACTCGTTCATCAGAACGATCAATGGAAAACTGACAAAGCGAGCTTTCTTGGTCGCATAAACAATTTCCTCTTTGCTCTTTTCGCGGCCAATCGTGCTGACGATTTTTCCTTCCGGAATAAACAAATCACTGACCCGAATCGCTTGCTCCAAAAGACCGCCCGGATTGCGGCGAAGATCGATGATCAGGCCTTTGACTCCGTTGCTCTTTTTCTCGTGTTCAGTCAGGGCCTTTTCCAGATCTCTGCCAGTGTTTTCAATAAAGCTTGTGATTTTAACGTAGGCAAATCCGTCATTCATGTCCGTGTATTTGACGGACTTGATTTTGACGTTGCCACGAACGATCGCAATATCTCGCGGCTTTTCTTCGTTCTCACGCGCAATCGTCAAAGTGGTCTTCGAGCCTTTTTTCCCGCGCATCAATTGCGAAGCTTCCACGAGACTAAGTCCTTTGGTGGAGTGGCCATCGACGGCGATGACTTTGTCACCGGCTTTGATGCCCGCTTCCCAAGCCGGAGTGTCCTCGATTGGAGAAATGATGGTGAGAACTCCGTTCTGCACGCTGATCTCAATTCCCAGACCGCCGAATTCCCCGCTGGTTTCGGACTCGAAATCTTTAAAGACTTCGGGGTTCATAAAGTTGGTGTGAGGGTCCAACTCTTTGAGCATTCCCTTGATGGCTCCGTAGACCAATTTCTTCGTGTCGGCGGGTTCGACATAATATTGCTGAATCAGATTCAAAACTTTGCTGAAGAGCTGAAGTTCCGAGTATCTCTCTTGCGCCTCGGCTTGATTGGTTTTCACGTCAAAGACGCTGATTGCAAAACCACCAAAGATCAAAAGTCCGCTGAGTATCAGCGACTGGTAAATGAGTTTCCTGGCCGAGTGCTTCATAGAGTGCTTCCTTTCATCCACGCTTTCGGATCCGATGGTTCAGAAAAATGTCGAATTTCAAAATAAAGTCCGTCGCCAAGTTCCTTGCCGGCGGTGCCTGACAGAGCGACGACTTGGGATTGCTGAATGCTCTCCCCTTCGTGAACTTGCAGTTCTTTGTTGTGCGAGTAGACCGTGTAATAATGATCGCCGTGATCAATGATCAAAGTCTTTCCGTATCCAGGCACTGTTCCAGCAAAGGCCACGGTGCCAGAGAAAATGGATTTCACCGAAGTGCCCGCGGGGGCTCGGTAGAAATGTCCTTTGTGACTGAGGACAACTTTGTGGAAATCGTCTTTGATCAAGCCGAATCCTTGCGCCAGAGAGCCTTGAATGGGTTTGGGCAATTGTCCTTTTTGTTCAAAAAAAGAAGGCTGGAAGAGCAGATCCAATAAGCCGGATTCGTCTTCTTTGGAAATCAATTGCGATTTCTTGCGAATCTCTTTGAGTTTCCCCATAGCGAAGGCCTGCGAATTTTTCACATTGCGCAGGATTTGATTTTTCATCGAGTTTTCTTGCGCCAAACTTTGCTCTTTTAAACTGATTTTCTTTTGCAGTTTCTGCAGATGAGCGTAACGCAGGGTCAGTTTCTTCTTCCGACGCTCAAGCTCTTTTTGCGAAGCCGAGTAATCGCGAATCAAACCCAAATCATTTTTGGCGACAATGCCGAGAATTTTGAGATTTCGCTCGAGATCGGCGCTGCTTCGGCTGGAAAGAAGAATTCGCGCCATCCCCTGACCACCCAATTTGTAAATGGCAGCCAGTCTTTCTCGAAGCAAAATCTTCTGCTCTTTGGATTTTTGTTCAAGCTCCAGGATTTTTGCGGCCAGTTCTCGAACATTGCCTTCGACCAAGAGTCTCTCTTGTTCGAGATTCGCTTTTTCAACCACGATCTTTTTCATTTTGGTGTTGATCGCAAACAAAGCACCCAGGATTTTTCTTTGCTTCAACTCATCGTTGGCAAGACGGAACTTGGTTTTCTCGAGCTCTTTGGCCAAGACCTCGGCGCTGGGAGGCTGATTGGCCCAACTCCCCACACTGAAGGCAATACAAATGAGAAAGAGAACTTTATTAAGCTTCACTGTTCCTGCTTCTACGGCTGGCAGCCCATCCATCATTCAAACTGCGCAAACAAACAATCGTCGCCAACCACCCCACGGCCACGGCTCCGCCCAGAAGAGAAAGCACGGTGGTGGGTCTCAAAAATTCGAGATGACTGGCCAATTGCAAAAGAGAGATTTCGTCTTTCATGGCGCCAAGGGAGGCTTGAAAAAGACCGAAGGCGATGAGGACACCAAGGACACAACTTGAAAGGCAGAGGGCGATTCCCTCTTTCAAAAAAGGTCTTCGAATGTAGCTGGGGGTCGCGCCGATCAGCTCGAGAACTTCAATTTCTTCGCGGCGCTGGAAAATGGCACTGCGGATGCAATTCGAAATCACGAAAATTGCTGAAATGATGATCACAGAAGCAAAGGTCAATCCGGCCCAATTGATGGCAGCGGAAATCTGCGAGTATTTTTTCACCCACTCTTGTCCAAAGGAGACTTCGTCGACCCCGGGCAAAGTTTTGAGAGAGCTGGCAATTTGCTGCATGGCTGGCAGTTGCTCTTCGGGAGAGATTTCTTTGGAAAGAGAAAACTGGAAGCTCGCCGGAATGGACTTTAACAGTTCGGAATCCGAGAGCAGATCGGGAGCATAGCTGGCCATTTGCTCGCGGAACTGACTGAGCGCCGTTTCATTCGAAACGTACTGGATTTTGTCGAGCTGTTGATTTTCTTTCAAGGTCGTGGCGATTTGCTCAGTGACTTGCGGACTGGTGTTCTCCGTCAAGTAAACGGTCATTTGCAAGGACTCGCCCCACAAGGTGAGGACTCGCTGCAGATTGTGGCCAACGAGCAAAACACCCGTGATGACAGCGAAGCTCGCAGTCAGGATCAGCAAAGTGGAAAATCGAAGAGCGACTTTCTTCATTTGAGATCTCCTGACAAGATGCCGTCTTGAATGTGCAAGGTTCTTTTCTTGCGACGTTGAACCATGCCGTGATCGTGAGTGGCGACAAACACGGTGGTGCCTTGCGCGCAGACTCTCTCGAGCAGATCCATGATTTCTTCACTCAAGCGAGGATCGAGATTTCCTGTCGGCTCGTCAGCGATCAAAACGCCGGGCTGATGAATCAGCGCCCGAGCAATAGCGGCTCGCTGTTGCTCACCACCGGAGACGAATTCGGGAAGCTGATCGGCTTTGTGAGAAAGTCCCACTTGCTCGAGAATGTCGTAAGCTTTTTTCTGAATCTGCGCATTGCGATCACCGCGCACTTGCAGAGGCAACGCCACATTTTCAAGCAGGGACCGATCCTTCAACAAACGAAAATCTTGAAACACGACGCCGATGCGGCGACGGAAAAAGGGAACTTCGCGCGCACCGATTTTCGACAAATCAAAACCAGCAACTTGAATCTGCCCGGAGGTCACTTTGTCGAAAGCGGACATCATTCGAAACAAAGTTGTTTTGCCAGCACCACTGGGACCGGTGAGAAAGACGAACTCGCCTTTATCAACGGACAACTCAATATTTTTCAACGCGTGCACGGGCCCGGGATAAGTCTTATAAACATGAGAAAATTCGATCATCCCTCAATTTTAGGCCCTTGCAACCCCAGAAGATCAGTCCAGAAAAAGGTGGCAGACAACTTTTCGCCATGCGTGAGGGAATTTGAGGGCCTGTTCTTTGGTCCAGGGGGAGTGGTTCGAAATCAGGTGAGATTTGGCGTCCGATTAACGAATCGTGCCGGACAGCAGTTGATCGAGCACTCGGTTGTGCTGTTGCTTCAAAGCCGACTGCAAAGCATCGCTCGTTCTGATAGCACCATTGCGAAGAGCATCCTCGTGGGGAGTCTTGATCGTCTTAACGACCGCACCATTGAGGAAAATCCGGCTCACCAGAAACGGATTCTGCGCGCCCCAATCCTCGGTCTGAACGTGGTAGCTTTGCCCTTTAACTTGAATGTCCGAGTTGTAACCCTTCTGCATGCCAGACAGTTTTAGCACAAACAAAAACCCGCATCAATTTCTTGGTGCGGGTTGATGCGGGGTT
>JACCDW010325246.1_pt1 | contig 37043 bp, 29 predicted proteins | sample 7449781 | NCBI WGS metagenome assembly JACCDW01 (sample SAMN15323449, study PRJNA562643) | freshwater metagenome | isolation source: river surface water | place: USA:Blue River Watershed | collected 2017-08-18 | reverse complement strand
CGCAATATATAATTCTTATTCTAACGAAGCCGTTACAGCAACACCATTATTACAACTGACAAGTGTAACAAGAAATAGTGGTTCGTCTTACTCTCTGACTGTAAATTCGCCAGGTAGTGGTGCAACCTATTATTGGGTTGTCAATGATAATGGTATAAATAGTGCATTATCAACTAATAATTCTAATACTTACACATTCACAGACATAACAACTGGGGATATGTTATCATGTTATGTTGAATATAATGGACGACTATATGCAAGTCAGCCCTATCAAGCTCATTCGGGTAACGCAAGAGTTACTAATTTTTCAATTAATCCTACATCGCATAATTTTAGTTCAAATGGAGGAAGTGTAGTTGTTACTGTAAATGGTAATGCTACATGGAGTATCTCTAATTTACCATCTTGGGTAAGTGCGACATACGATGAAGAAAATAATCAAATTACTTTCTCTGCATCGTCAAGTAGTAATGGACATTCAAATGAAACAGTAAATTTTCTTGATTTGGAAAATAATAATGCTCTGATTGGAACTATTACTTTTTCCCAATCCGCCACCAGCGGTTGCACTCAAACCAACCTCAGTAGTCTAACGCCAAGTTCGGAGAGTTTTAGCTATACAGGCAAACGTAATAACCTTAATATTTCGGGGCAAACAATGATGGTGGGTGGCTACACAAGCAATAATGGTATTGGTGTTCATGCCAATAGCACGCTCGTTTATCCGCTCAACGGGCAGTATAACACCTTTTCGGGCAGCGTAGGCCGAGACGATGCCGCTGATAATTGTGGTTGTGGTACTATGAAGCTACAATTTATCATCAAAGCCGATGGTGCAACGCTCTTTACCTCAAATCTGCTCGGTACTGCCGATGGCAAGCAAGCATTTAGCGTCAATGTAGCTGGCAAAAGCAACTTAGAACTCATAGTAAACGATGGCGGAGACAACACTTGGGGCGACCACGCCGACTGGCTCGATGCCATTCTGTACTGCGGTACGCCTCCTACTTGCACCACCGCACCGCCTGCTCCAACCAACGTAAATTCTTCGCCCCAAACCATCAGCTCTGGTGGCAGTTCTACACTATCGGCCACTTGTGCAACAGGCGTAGTAGTCTGGAATACTGGTGTAACTGCTAATTCTATCACAGTTTCTCCAACAATTACAACTTCTTACAATGCTAAATGTGTAAGTGGTTCTTGCCCAGCCAGCAATACCGTTAGCGTAGGCGTAACGGTTGCGAGTAGTGGCTGTTCGGGCTTTGCCGATGGTACAATTATGGGGACATGGAATGTTACGGGGCAACCGCTCGTAGCCCGATTCTTTCATGGGCAATACTGGCTTACGCAACGAGCAGGCACAAACCCTGATGTATTTGTGGTGCGTGGCTCGGGTATGTTGCAGCGAAGCGATGTTACACTCAACAATAGTGCTTATTATAACATGGTCAACTGCTTTGCTTGGACGTATAGTGATTATGGCAGTTTGCAAAATCCACCATCTACTACTTTCCCAACTCCAAGTGGTTATTCGTTGAGCTATTCGGAGGGCGGAACAATGATTTATACCGCCAATTCGGGCGGAGGTAATGGAGGCACTACTTGCACCGATGCGTATGTGAGCAATAACTGGGCTTCGGCAACAATTGGTGATGGTACAGGTCCAAAAATTGGGCAAAACTATCAAGGCGGTACTATGAATATCAACGGCACAACCTATTCGCAAGGCATTGGTACTCATGCGGGTTCGGAAATTGTCTATAATCTTGGTAGCCATTCGTACGCCAATTTTAAGGCATCAGTCGGCAGAGATGTAAGTTCGTATAGCTGTAATTGTGGTGGACAAACAATCGTCTTTAAGGTATATAACCACTCAACGGGAGCATTGATTGGCAGTAGCACCAATAATCCTGTTACAAAAACCATCAATCAAAGTGCTTCTGATATGGTCGTTCCGATTGCAGGCGTAAGCTCAATCAGATTGGTAGTGGAAGACGGCGGCGACCAAATTTGGGGAGACTGGGCAAACTGGGGTAATGCCCGTTTTACTTGTGCAGGAAGTAATTTCAGAGAAGTATCAGCACCGACCGAAGAATGGTTTTGGATATCGCCTAACCCTAATGATGGTAAATTTATTGCCAAAGTAAACCTTAAAACACCGCAAAGCGTGCAGCTTTATTTGAGTGATGTAAAGGGAAATATCATTAAAGAATATACATTTGTGGGCGTCGAAGGCATGAATAATTTTGAAATTAATATTCAAGATAAAGTTACGATTGAATCTATTTATAACATTCGTTGTCAAGCAGGAGAAGCGTCTGATTCAAAAAGGGTGATTATTGAAAAATAAAATAGGTATAAATCAAAAAAGCCTCTACGACAGAGGCTTTTTTGATTTACAAATGATTTATATCAAATCAAAATCCAATTTGTCCCGAAAGAGAGGCACCGTAAGGCACTGAATCGGCATTTATTCCCATTGCTTTACAGGCTTCGGCAGCAACTCTGATTGAGTTGTTGGTGCTACGTTCGTCTGGGTAGATATGTACCATATTTGCCAAATAAAGATTTTCGGTATTGGTTTTGCAACTCGTCACTTTGTTCGAGAAGTTTAAATCACAAACCGTTGCGGCAGTATTGGTTTTGAAAACAAAAACATTTTTAATCCAATCTTCCGAAAACTCAGGATTGATTTTCTTCAATGGCGGAATCATCAAGGCTTTTATTTCGTCTTCGGTCATGGTTGCCAGTTTTTCGCTCATGGCAAAATAACGTGAGAGATACACAATGTGCGAGCCATTGTATTCTTCTTTCGGAATGAAGTTCGTGTGTTCGATTACTCCACCGAAAGGATAACCTTCGTCGGCAACGTTCATCCAATAAATATGGCTGAAAGATTTTTTCAATTCTAAAATCGTACAAACAGCTCCGAAATACTCAACGCCATTGGCATCGAGTGGGCAATTTTTGATTTTATCGAAATAAAGCGATGGAATCGTTAGTAAAAACTTGCCGCCATCTATGGTCATATTTTTGGTGATAATGCCTTCTACCTTGCCATTTGATACCTTAAATTCTTCGATTGGTTCATTTTTGATTAATTCTACACCCATTTCTTGCAAACGAGCAATGAGTGTATCCATCAAGGTTTTCCAGCTACCGTTGATGTAGCCTAGGCGTTCGTCTCCGCCCTTACGAGAGTTTAGGCGTTGTGCCATTCGTCCAATCATCCAAGCCAACGGAACTTTATTGGCATACGGCCCGAACTTGATATTGAGCATCGGTTTCCAAAGAGCATCGGTAATATCACGTCCAGCCCAACGATAAAACCAATCAAGTGTCGGAATTCCTTCGTTTTCACGCCATTTGGCCATTTTACCTAAGAAAAGACTTGTTAGACCAAAACGAACTTTGCCGATTAATCCCACAGGCTTAAATTTCAATAAATCAATCGGAGAATTGAAATCGTAGATTTTACCATTACGGAAAACCCCCATTGTGGTTTTTTTGTAGAAAGCCTTATCTGAGATTTTGAGGTCTTCGAGTAACCAACGTAGTTCGGCATCTTGCGTGAAGAAGTGGTGGTAATAGTGTTCGAGTTGGTTTCCACCTATTTCAAACGTATTCAAAAGTCCGCCAAATTTATCGCTTCCTTCAATTACTGTTACTTTTACACCTTGTTTGGCTGCGATGTAGGCCGCTGCAAGGCCCGTCATTCCGCCACCGATTATTGTTAGTTTTTCCATGAGACCAGCCCCCTAATCCCCAATGGGGGAATAAAATTGTTTTTTGTAATTAATTTTTTTAATCTGTCGACTATCGACAGTGGACTATTTTATTTCTATGACTTGTTCTTTTATGACTTTAAACTGACCATTTTCGAGTTTTCCGATTTGCATATTGAAACTTCCGATTGGTAAATCAGGTTTTGCCACAATCATATCTATGCGATTATTGTAGTAGCGTTGCGTACTCAAAAATGTTGAGAATTTATTGGCCACTGTTTCAAGATGAAAAGCCAAACGATTGGTGTTATTGCTAAAAATGGCATAATAACCATCGTATCGGCGGTTGGCAGATATAAACACATGGTTGATTTTTATGTGGAAAAGGTTTTTCTCTTCCTTAATTTTAACGACCTCACCCGAATTTGTAGCAATTTGATTCTTGTATAAGGCTTGATTGAAGTCATCAATTTCGGCAGGAGGCGTGTAGTTTTTGAAATGTACACGACTTATCCACAGAATATCGTTTACGTACTTCATAACCCCATGCACGAAACCCGCATAGTTATACGGAGGAATCGGTAATCGTTGATATGTGTTGATAGGAGCGTGGTCGTCGGGATTTCTGGAATTATCGAATGCGTAATAATAATAGCGGCCATTGTTTTTCCAGTTCAAAATCGTAGTTCCGAAAAATTTTCTGCGGTTTTCTACATCATCCCAACTTTCGTAATATGAAAAAGCACTAAATAGTAAGGTTACAATTATCGAGACTTGTAAATATTTTTTCCAGTTTTTGGCTTGAATGACATTATAAAAACTTAGGTAAACCACCACAAACAAAATCAACGAAACTGTTTTGTATCTGCTTGCGAAAGCTTGTTCAAGGCCTTGGCTGGCACGAGAAGCGGCAAATGCTGCTCCGCTCAGACCCACAAATACCAAAGCTGCCAATAAGTAAAGGTTGAATTTTGGGTATTTTAAGATGGTTTGGTATAAAGAACTCGTTTTCTCGGTGGTAAGTCCTTTATAATTAGTCAAATACCAAAAGTAAACAAAACTAAAAAGTATGTATAAAACCCACCCCAGCATCAAAACTCCTGCGGCAATAGCAACTGTATATTTCAGATTGGTATTGTAAAATTGAACCGTACTATCAATTGGCGAGCCAAAAAACGCAAAAATATCACCAACAATTATGTGCGGATATTGCGTGAAATTTATCTTCACATCAGGGCGAATACCTGGTTTTTTAAAATCAAAGAAATAGAGAACAAACGAAAAAATGGTAAAGGCAAAAAACTGAATTTTCTCGCTGCGAGTACGTGCATACAAAACCAATGGAATAGCCGCAATGAACGAAAACATTCCGTTACCATTCGTAAACATCGCTACAAAAAACAAGATATTAGCTAAGTAAAAAGCCCATTTTTGTTTTTGGAACAATAATAGCGAAAACCCCCACAAACCAAAGATGATGACGGTATTGGGTTGGAGAGAAGTAATAGCCCAAAAGATATTTTCGATGGGCTGTGTATTAAAAATTATGAAAATTATCGGAACGAGGTAAGCCAATTTTACATTGATTTCTCGCAAAACTCGGTAAAAAACAAAGGGAAGAATTAGCAGATATGAAACTCCCATGAGCATCAAAACCTTGTAATTGACTTCGCCAAATAGATTGTAGCAAAGTAATGTGCTGAGGCGTACATACAAGATTCTGTGTTCGCACATTTGCGAAAACAAGAGTGCCATTTTCTCTGAAAATGTTTCTTGCTGCATCCAACTGGCCAAAAAGCCTTCGATTCCGTGCCAGTCGTCGTTCCAACCAATATTGAAAGCATTATGAAAAACAAATACATAAAAGCCAATAATTGGCAGTAGTATCAACAAATATGTGATGAGTTTTTTATTCATGCTCTCAAATTGAAATTGGATTTATAATTTTTCAACGGTTTGGATATAATCTTGAAAATGCACCGCAGGAAGAAAATTGAAGTTTACACGGTAAGAAAGAACCGTGAAAACTAAAATTAGTGTACTAAGAAAAGCTTGGCTCAAAATTCCAAAGAATAGGAGCAAACCCCAAATCGGAATATGATAGTCAAAGACAAAAACCAATGAAATGCCAAAAATGGCGGTCAGAATAAGTAATGAAACCGCAATAAGTAAGCGAACCGAAACGGTATCGACGTAAACAGCTACGGCACTTAGACCATGAATAACCAATGAGGTATAATTCATTTTTGATTTGCCCGTGTATCGTTCGCCACGCTCCAGACCTACTGATTTATACAACAATCTTGAACGAATAACCCCACCAGGGTAATGATTCCAAATGTCAGAGATATGAGCTACTTTATCGAGCAGGCTCTTCGGAATGACCGAATAATTACCAAAATTGATAACTTTTCCTGTCAGAAATACAAAAATGTATTTATAAATTTTGTAGAAAATCTTGAAGAAAAAGCTCTCTTTTCGCTTGGTTCGGCGGGCAAAAACAATTTCGTTGGCTTTTCCTTTGATGGCTTCTTCTAACAATATCGGAAGATGCTCAGGCTTATCTTCGCCGTCGACATCCATAACTACAACCAAATCTTGTTCGGTGTTTTTGTTTAGGTAAGAAACCCCAATAGCAATAGATTTCTGATGACCAAGATTTTTATTGAGATTGATAATCTCAACAGGATGCCCCGCTAATTTGGATGCATCGACCTCTAAACTCGAACAGTCGTTTACCACAACAAAGCGATAATCGGCAAACTGAGTAGGTGAGAGTACCTTACGAACATCTTCTACAAGTTTGTAGAGACAATCCCAATCATTAAAAAGTGGTGTAACTATTGCTATTTTCATAAAATACCCTGCCGAATCGTCGGACTATCCCGTAGAGGGGAACAAAAAATCAATATTTTGCAAAATTACTAAATATTCGCTTCAAGTGCTTGAATTTGTTTTTCGTAAGACACCAGTGTTTGCTGAATCGTAGCATCATACTTAAAATCTAACCATTCATTAATGTCGGTAAACATTTGTTGGCGGTTTTTTAGAAAATACAAATTTGTTGCAGATTGCACGTTGCTCAAGCCTCCACGGTGTTTGCGATAAACACCCATTGGCTCATTAATATAATGAATCTTACCCGTGGCAGCTAACTGAATCACCAATGCCCAATCGCCTGCTGCGGCTCGGCTGTGCCATTCTACAAAATCTTGTTCACGAAAGATATTTCTGTAAAGCGTAGCTGCCGTGGCAATAAACCAGCGGTCTTCCAGAATATCTACAATGCTCGATTCGGTTTTCTGATTTTCGTCATTGAAAAAATGTTCGGGTGAACCGTCTTCATAAATTACTCGCATGTTATGGTGACAAATGGCGTAATCGGGGTTTGCTTCCATGAAATTTACTTGTTTTTGTAATTTCAGAGGGTCAGTCCAATAATCATCGCCTTCACAAAGTGCCACGTAATCGCCTTTACAGGCTTTCAGAAGTCCCAAAACATTATTTCTACCGCCAAACTCTTTTGGTTCTTTCGGCCCTTGATTTTCTTTGTGCAAAAACGCTCGGAAGAGATTGGGGTACTTATCAACATATTCTTGAATAATTTGTTGATTAGTATCCGTTGAAGCATCATCGCCGATTACGATTTCAATTTCAAAATCAGTACGCTGCATCAAAGCCCCATCAAGGGTCTGACGAATATATTTCTCATGATTATAGGTCGGAACACAAACACTTACTTTTGGTGGCATTTTTTAGCTTTTTAGTCGATGAGGTAAAAGTGCAAAAAAACTGTAAAGGTTACTCAGCCATTTCGGGAAAATATATTCTCTGATAATCTCACGTTTTATTTCACGGCTGGGTTTAGCGAGCCTCAAATATGTAATGGCCGTAGGCATTTGCTTGAAATATTTACCCACAAACTGCTTACTATCAAGCATCATACGGTAATAGCGAGCAATATTTTTATTGAGTGTCTCGTGGAATTTATAGTCTAACTCTTGGTCAATTCCTCGGTACATTCCGATGCGATTTTGCAAAAACTCAACATCCTTGTAGCCATCGGTAAAACTCATGCCGCTGTTACGGTTTTTTCGGTAAACCGACATCACTTCGTCAATGTATTTAAACTTCGTTCCACCCTTTCCGAGTAATATATAACGAGGAATATCGCCACTTTTCGATTCATGAAACCACTGTGGATAATGCGTAATCACGCCATTGCGGAATAAAATCGCCGAAGTTGCAATAAACCAAACTTCATCTTCACCGATAAAATCTTCTACCGTCACGATTTCTTTTTGGTCTGGAGCATTTACAAATTGATTTGGGTGAGAATCATCATCAAAAATGATTTCAGCATTATGAAAACACGCTACGAAGTCGGGGTTTTGGTCTAAAAAATCAGCCAGTTTTTGAAGTTTTTGGTCGGAAGTCCAATAATCATCGCCATCCATGGGGGCAATGTATTTTCCTTTGGCAATGGCCAGTGCAGCCAGTGTATTAGCTTTACCAAAGCCACCGAGGTTTTTCTCGTGAAGCATTGGCACAATAATGTCAGGGTATTTGGCGTGGTATTCTCTGATGATATCAGCAGTTGAATCGGGAGAAGCATCATCGCCAACAATTACTTCAAATTTAAAGTTGACTTGCTGTGAAAGTATTGAATCGAGGGTTTTGCGAATAAATTTTTCGTGATTATAAGTCAAAACTATCACACTGACTTTTATATCCGAATTTTCGTTTGGAACAGTATTCAAGGAATTTCTACAATTAATTTATTGGTAATTGGGGAATTGGTAAATTAGGTAAACAAATAACCAGTAACAAAATGCTTGGCAAAATTAAACCAAAAAGCTCTTCTAATATTAGAAACACGTTAAATATTCTGATAATCAGACATTTTTTTGCTTTTGAACCTACGCTAATCAATAAATCATCTTATTTTTACATCGAAAAATACAAACAAACTATAAAACCATGCCTGTTACCACTGAAACTTACCCTTGGCTAAAATATTATCCAAAGGGTGTTCCTTATGAAATTAACCCAGAAGCTTATCCTTCGATTTTAGAATTGATGGAAGATGGTTTCAATAAATTTAGTCATAAGTCGGCTTATGCCTGTATGGGCAAAGAAATCACTTACGGCCAGCTTGATACGCTTTCTCGAAACTTTGCAGCATATTTGCAAAGTATTGGAATGCAAAAAGGCGACCGAATTGCGATTCAAATGCCTAATGTACTGCAATATCCTGTAGCGATGTTTGGTGCTTTGCGTGCTGGGCTGACAGTTGTGAATACAAATCCGCTTTATACGCCACGTGAAATGGAGCATCAGTTTAAAGATTCGGGAGCAAAAGCGATTGTTATTGTGGCAAACTTTGCTTCGAGTCTTGAAAAAATTCTGGAGAATACCTCTATCAAGCACGTTTTTGTGACCGAATTGGGTGATATGCTTGGCTTTCCGAAAAAACAAATTGTGAATTTTGTGGTGAAGAGTGTCAAGAAAATGGTTCCTGCGTTTAGTTTGCCTACTGCACAATCGTTTATGGCTGCTGTAAATAAAGGTGCAAGCCAACCATGGACCAAGCCAACGATGAATAATTCGGATTTGGCCTTTATTCAATACACAGGCGGAACAACGGGCGTTTCGAAAGGAGCAATGCTCACACACCGAAATATTGTTTCAAACCTCGAAGCCAATAATGTTTGGCAAGGAGTTTTAACCGATAAAATTACCGATGAAAAACCTGTTGTAGTAGCTGCTTTGCCACTTTATCATATTTATGCTCTCACGGTAAATGCTCTTACGGCCCTAAAAACAGGCACGATGAATTTACTCATCACGAACCCTCGTGATTTGGAGGCATTCATCAAAGATTTGAAAAAATATCCTCCGCATGTATTTACGGGAGTGAATACGCTTTACAATGGCTTGTTGAATCATCCTAAAATCGGCGAAGTTGATTTTAGTAAATTAATTATTACTTCGGCAGGTGGAATGGCTCTACAAGGAGTGGTGGCCAATCGTTGGAAAGAGTTAACGGGAAATCTCCCAGCCGAAGGTTATGGATTATCAGAAACTTCGCCAGTGCTTACATCAAACCCACTTATTGGCGAAAACCGTGTCGGTACAATCGGTATTCCGTGGCCGAGTACCGAAGTTAGAATCTTGAAAGATGATGAAACTTGGGCAGAAGTTGGCGAAGCAGGCGAAATAGTGGCTCATGGCCCACAAGTAATGGCAGGATATTACAACCGCCCAGACGAAACCGCCAAAGTGACGTTTGTGGATAGCGAAGGAAAATCGTGGTTCAAGACGGGCGATGTAGGCGTAATGAGTGAAGATGGCTTCTTCAAGATTGTAGATAGAAAGAAAGATATGATTTTGGTGTCGGGCTTTAATGTTTACCCGAACGAAATCGAAGATGTAGTGGCGACTTGCCCAGGAGTTTTAGAAGTAGCATGTATAGGTGTGGCCGACGAAAAATCGACAGAAGCTGTAAAGGTTTTTGTGGTGAAAAAAGACCCAAATCTTACAGCTGAGCAAATAAAGGCTTACTGTAAAGAAAACCTGACTGCTTACAAATGCCCGAAACACATAGAGTTCCGTACCGAACTACCAAAAACAAATGTCGGTAAGATTTTACGCCGAAGTCTCAAAGAAGAGGAAATGGCGAAAAAGTAGAATAATAATGCAAATAAAAACCTCTTTTCGTCGAAAAGAGGTTTTTATTTGCTTTGAAAAATCGAAAAGTGGCATTACTGTGGACTGCCGACTTTTAACCGTAGACTATTTATCTATCAATAGAGCCTAAAACCTTTTTCATAAAAGTATTGGCTGCATCTTTTTCAGGCATACCGTCGGCAATCATCTGATGCACTTCAATTGCACCACAAAGATTAGAAATTAACTCGCCTATCACATCAATTTCCTCTGACTTCAAAGCAGGAGCTTCCGAGATATTCTCTAACACCGAAATAGCTGTTTCTATTTCTTCGACCGAGCAAGTACGCTGAATTTGTCTAATTAAGGGTAATTTCATCAATCAAAGCTTTTAATTGTTCTTCTTTATTTGTTTGAACTTGGTTTAAAAGTTTTCCACCTTTAAAGCTTGCAAATGTTGGTAAGTTATTTACAGCTGCCAATTTTCTTGAAGCTGGAAATTTCTCGGCATCAACAATCACAAAAGTTGTATTATCGCTTTCGCCCGAAAGTCTCTTAAACTTGGGTTTCATCAAGCGGCAATTTCCACACCACACCGCTGAATATTGCACCATCACCGAATCATTCTGAGCAATGATGTCGGCTAAGTTATCTTCTTGTAATTCGATTAACATAATAATTTTCTTTGATTTGTCTATTAGTTTTGTGATAGATAGCTCGCAACTCCTGCTGGCGTGGCAAACATGGCAGCTTCGCCTTCTTCCCAGTTTGCAGGGCATACCTCACCGTATTTCTCCACGTGTAATTGAGCATCTAACAAACGTAAATATTCATCAATATTACGGCCCAGTGGTAGGTCGTTGATTGATTCGTGGCGTACTATACCTTCTTTGTCAATTAAGAATGTTCCACGGAAGGCAACTGGGTTTCCAACAAACGACCAAGTGCGAGTTTCGTTATTGAAAACATATTCGCCACCCAAAACTCCGCAGTTCAAAGAAATAGTCTTGGCTGTATCAGCGATAATAGGGTAAGTTACGCCTTGAATACCACCGTGTTCCTTTGGTGTGTTCAACCATGCAAGGTGAGTTTCTTCGGTATCGGTTGAGCAACCAATTACAACCGCACCTCTTTTTTCGAACTCTTCTAACTTAGCTTGGAAAGCATGTAGTTCGGTTGGACAAACAAATGTGAAGTCTTTCGGATAAAAGAATAAAATCACGTATTTTTTGCCGATATATTGGTCTAAACTGAAATTTTCAACGATTTCTTCACCATTGATAACTGCTCCTGCTGATATGTGCGGATATTTTTTTCCTACTAATCCCATTGTACTATTTTTATATTGGTTTATATAATGTGTAAAACTTGAACACAAAAAAATACAATTTGTTCTTTCAAGCATATGAATTATTAGAATCTTATATAAAGTTCCTCTAATAATCCAAAAAGCATAAATAGTAAATTTTATTTTTATAAAATTCATTAAAACACAAATATACTAATCTAATAATAATACAATTATTTAAATTTATGTATTTGAAAGAAAATTTAACTAAACCGATATTTCGAAACTTATTGACTATTAACTGTTTTCAATAACTTAGTGATAAGAAAAATAAAGTTAAACTATTGGTGAAAAATGCTTTCCAGCTCCAAAATAGTGCTTAAAACCCCAAAGTAGGGCATAGAAAACAACATCTTTTTGGGATTTTTATCATTAAGAAAGAATAATTTCATAATTTTGACCGTCTTTTCAAGATAAAAGTGAGTTCTGCCCAAAATCTAAAAAATATACAATGAATATTTTTTCAAAAGTAGTACTTTGTGTTTGTCTATCATTAGCTATTGGTGCTTGTAGTCGCTCGTCAACACCGACTAAAAACACCAATGTAGGCATTAATAATTATGAAGAAGACCTTTCGGCTGTTCGGGTAAAATATGAGCCAAAGCCAGTGGCAACTGCACCGAGCGAAAAAGTGCTTGTCAAAGAGAAATCGAGTGGTGCTATTGCTCAACTACCACAGCAAGTAAACTCCCAAGTTGATATTGCTCTTGATTCTATTGCTGTCAGAAACAAAAACGTTCGATATTCATCTGGTTATCGAATCCAAGTTTATGTAGGTAATGACCGCCGAGAAGTAGATGAAGCAAAAGTGTTTATATATCAAAACTTCCCCGAACTCAATACCTATCTTACATTCAGTCAACCTACTTATAAACTTAAAGCGGGCGATTTTACGTCAAGATTAGATGCCGAACGCTATTATTCTTTCATTAAACAACGCTATTCAATGGCCATGATGGTTCCTGAAAGAATTGACATCAAGAAAAGTATGCAAACAAAATAAATCTTGTGTTTCATAGGCAGAAAGCCGCCTGTTTAGAATGAGTGAATAAAAACTCAGAATCGTTCAATCTGAAAAGACATTCCGTAAACAGTCTTAACAATTATCTCTTTTAGTTTTTTAGAATTGGCAAATATGGTTTGGGTAATTTCCCATAAACCAGTTTTCCAGTAACCAGTAACGAATAACGAAAATATGACAGCTTATGTTTTTCCTGGGCAAGGTGCTCAGTTTAGTGGAATGGGTAAAAACCTTTACGAAAGTTCGGATTCTGCCCGCCAAATGTTTGAAAAAGCCAATGAAATCTTGGGCTTTGATATTACAAAAGTAATGTTTGAAGGAACTGACGAAGAACTCAAACAAACCAATGTAACTCAGCCAGCAATATTCTTACATTCAGTAATTTTGGCTTCAACCATCGAAGATTTTAAACCAGATATGGTTGCGGGTCACTCTTTGGGCGAATTTTCGGCCTTAGTAGCCGCAGGAGCATTATCTTTTGAAGATGGCCTAAAATTGGTTTCGCAACGTGCCAACGCTATGCAACGTGCGTGTGAAATAAACCCATCGACTATGGCAGCCATTCTAAACTTGGCCGATAATGTAGTAGAAGATATTTGTGCTGGAATTGATGGAGTTGTAGTAGCTGCTAATTATAATTGCCCTGGCCAACTCGTAATTTCGGGAACGGTCGAAGCGGTAACCGAGGCGTGTGAACAACTGAAAGCTGCAGGTGCTAAAAGAGCCTTAATTTTGCCTGTTGGTGGAGCATTCCACTCGCCATTGATGGAGCCAGCCCGCGAAGAATTGGCAGCAGCGATTGAAAACACAACATTCTCGACACCAAGTTGCCCAATTTATCAAAACGTAAATGCACAGCCAGCATCTGATGTAGCAACCATTAAGGCTAATTTGATAGCACAACTTACAGGCCCAGTTCGTTGGACACAATCCGTGCAAAATATGGTAGCTGACGGGGCAACGACATTTATAGAGTGTGGCCCAGGAAAGGTTTTGCAAGGTTTAGTAAAGAAAATCGCCCCCGAAGCCGAAACAGCAGGAGTTTAAATTCAATGATTGAATAATTTGTATATAACGAAGCCCAACTTGATTGTTCAAGTTGGGCTTCGTTATGTCGGATAGAGCGATTAAAATCGCCAGCTATGGGAACAAAGGAATGATTTTATTCAAAACGATTTAAATCGTTTTTACCACACCAATAAAAATCCGTTGTTCCCATAGCCCCCGAATTTATTCGGGGAAATATATAAATTACGCCTCCAAAGCTACACGAATGGCTTCTTGCGATAAATTGGCAATTTCTTCACCTGTTTTACCTTTCGGTTCAATAGGCTCAAGGACTGTCCAAGAAAGTTTTGAGAACGAAACTAACGGGAAAAGTCCGCTGTTTGGGTCAAATGTATTATTTCCTTTAATGGCAATCGGCACCACCAAGGCATTAGGGGCTTTTTTCAACAAGGCATTGATACCACCAGCTGCAAAAGGTTTCATAACACCCGAGCGAGAGCGAGTGCCTTCGGGAAAGATTACGGCCGAATAGTTATTTTCGCCAATGTATTTACTTAATCGTAAGATTTCGCTCACGGCTTGTTTGCCATCTTTACGGTCTATGAGAGCGGCATTGCTTTTATGTAGATTATACGAAATACTTGGAATTCCTTTCGCCAATTCTATTTTTGATACAAAAATGGGTTGGTACTTACGCAAAAACCAATAAATGGCAGGAATATCAAACGTACTTTGGTGGTTGGCAATGAAAACTATTGGTCGGTCGGTTGGTAAAGAGAATTTTTGCGTAAACTTCACGGTCGTTCCCGTCAAGTACCAACCGTAGGTAATCAACAAATTTAATACATAGACAACTTTTTGCTGTGAATTTCGGCCAAAGATTGTAAAAGCAATCACTTGAAGGGCATGAAATACCACCAATAGGAGGCCGAAATAGACCAAATAAATCGAACTCAGAATGTAATCAATAATCTTTTTCATGTCACAAAAATACGTAAAAAGCACATAGTTTGCAGAAAAAGTGTAATAATCTGCGTTTTTTTCTAAAATTAGAAGTACCTTGCATCGTTGTTGAAACTAAACTTTACATTTCAAATACTAATATGGAATTATCCAATTTGCGATTAGAGGTAATGAAGTTTGTCGGACAAAAGATTGATTATTTTGTTGATGAATTTCTGAAACCTATCGACACTAACTGGCAGCCAACTGATTTTTTGCCTGATTCAAGAAGCGAAGACTTTTTGATTCAAGTAAAAGAGCTCAGAGAAACAGCCAAAGATTTGCCCTACGATTACATTGCGGTTTTAATTGGTGATACAATTACAGAAGAGGCTCTGCCAACTTATGAATCATGGTTGATTGATGTTGTGGGAGTTGACCAAGTAGATGAACCAAATGGCTGGGCCAAATGGGTTCGTGCTTGGACTGCCGAAGAAAACCGTCATGGAGATTTATTGAATAAATTTTTGTATTTATCTGGTCGTGTGAATATGCGTGCTATGGAAACGTCAACCCAATATCTGATTGCCGATGGCTTTGATATTGGTACAGGCCGTGACCCATACCGAAACTTTGTTTATACCTCTTTCCAAGAATTAGCAACTAATATTTCGCATCGAAATACCGCAAAATTGGCAAAAGAGTACGGAAATACGCCTTTAGCTAAGATTTGTGGTGTGATTGCAGCTGACGAAATGCGTCATGCAAAAGCTTACAAGACATTTATCAGCCATATTTTTGAAGTTGACCCATCAGAAATGATGTTAGCTTTTGAAGATATGATGAAAAAGAAAATCGTGATGCCTGCTCACTTCTTGCGTGAGACAGGAATCAATATGGGACAAACTTTCTCTCATTTCTCTGATGCAGCTCAACGTTTAGGTGTTTATACAACCTATGATTATATCGAAATCATGGAATCGTTGTTGAAGGACTGGAAAATTGAAGGTATTCAGAATCTGAATGATGCTGGCGAAAAAGCTCGTGACTATCTAATGGCTCTGCCAAGTAGATTGCGAAGAGTAGCCGAACGTACGAAAATACCAAACATCGAATATCAGTTTAGCTGGATTTCGTAAGACAAGATTATCATAGACTGTTAACTATTGACAGTGGACTATTTAAACCCCTTCGTCATTTTGGCGAAGGGGTTTTGTTTGTATCCTGACAAAACTTATTCCAAAGGGCTGTTCCTTTTGCTTGTTGCATATTTTTAAGGTGTAGTAAATCAACACACATTTTCTGTACATCTTTCGTAAGAGCATAAGTTGCCGCCCGAGCATAATAGGCATCAATATTGAATGGGTCTAAACTGATACTTTTTGTGAGTTCTTTGATTGCTAACGTGTATTTCTTTGCTTCAACATAGATATTTCCTTGCATCAAATAATAATTCGACTCATTTTCATCAATTGTATCTTTTTTTGCAGCAGCATCACCATTTTTACCTTTCATCTTTTCAGACCAACCCATATCGAAACCCATCTTGATTTCAGTATTTATGGGTTTTCCTTCCCAAATAGCAGGTTTCCATTTTCCAGCACTCGATTTGATGGCTTTTATCAGAGACTTATTATAATTTTCGTGAGTGCTTTCTAAGACCTCAATTCCCTTAACCTCACCTTGTTTGGTAATAATGAATCGGGCATAAAAATCACCAGCTTTGTATTCAGGAAAAAAGAAGTTATCAGAAATAAACTGTGAAGCAGACCTATCGGCATCCATAAAGAAAGGTTCGAGGTAATTATGTTTAGAAACATAAATAGTATCTTGCCCTTTTGTGCGATAAGTTTGGGGCGTAAAACCTAAATTATGAAAACGAGCAGGAATAAAAGAGAATCTTAAGGCTTTCGATTGGCTGGCCGTATCTAAATTAATGGCTCGAAAAACAAGTTTTATATCATCTAAACGTTCAATTTTGAAAGCTATGTTTTTGCTAAAATACAAAGTGTCATTTTTTACTTTGTACGTGCCTTCGCCTGTTTTTCCATTGATAGTTACTCGAAAAGAATCGTTAGGCATGAAAGTATATCTTAACTGCATATTTCGAACCTCATCTTTCAGAATTGGACTGCCATCATAAAGTGAAATATTATCTTTGACCCATTCATCAACAATTTTTTGTTTGAATGTTTGAGCAAAGATTTGTGTAGAGAAGAATAGAAAGGTTAGTATTTTGTACATTGCATAGATAGTTATGGACGGACAATTTAGTAAAAAATATAAAACAAAAAAAAGTGAAGGTTTGATAACTTTCTAAGAACTCTCCAAATCTTTGGTATGTATCAATCACAAAACGCCTAAAAACAAAAAAAGGCTTACCTTTTCAAGTAAACCTTTTTTCTGGGGAGGTAGATGGGGCTCGAACCCACGACCCTCGGTACCACAAACCGATGCTCTAACCGACTGAGCTACAACCTCCGTCTCGTATTTGAGACTGCAAAGGTAGAGGTATTTTTTTATTTCTCAAAAAAAATTTGCTCAAATTTATTCAACTTGCTAACTTCGACATTATGAGCGAGCGTAGAATATCTTTTTTTGACACCAAAATAGAGTATTTGAAGGGTGTGGGACCATCAAAGGCCGAGATTCTCAACAAAGAGTTGAATATCTTTACTTTTGGTGATTTGATTGAATATTATCCTTTTCGGCACGAAGACCGTACACAATTCCATAGAATCTGCGATTTGCACGACGGAATGTTTGCCGCCCAAATTAAAGGGAGGCTGCGTTCTTGGGAGAAAATAGGAGAGGGGGCAAAAGCCCGATTGGTCGGGCAGTTTACCGATGGAACAGGCGTTTTGGAACTTACATGGTTTCAGGGCATCACGTGGGTTGAGAAAAACCTTCGGCTTCAAGGCGATTATATTGTTTACGGTAAACCGAGTTCGTTTGGCAGTAAATGGCAAATTACGCATCCCGATATGGATACACTCACGCCCGAGAATGAGCGTGGAGGGTATTTTCAGCCAGTATATCCATTGACTGATAAACTTCGTAAGAAGTACATTGATAGCAAGCAAATTAGCCGTTGGATGCGGACTTTGCTCGAATCGGCCGTTACGAATATCCGAGAAACACTTCCCGCTCCGTTAGTACAGAAATTTCGACTGATTTCTAAGCAAGAAGCCATCTACCACATTCATTTACCGCTTAATCAGGAGGCACTTCGACAAGCCCAACGACGCCTAAAGTTTGAAGAGTTATTCTACAATCAATTTCGATTGATTAAGCAAAAACTTATTCGTCGAAACGATTATGCAGGTCAGGTTTTTGATAAAACGAAGCTACTCACCGATTTTTACCAAAATCATCTCCCGTTTGATTTAACCAATGCCCAAAAAAAGGTGATTCGTGAGATTTTCCACGATATGCGTTCGGGGAAGCAGATGAATCGCCTACTTCAAGGCGATGTGGGTAGCGGAAAAACCATTGTGGCGTTTATCACGATGCTATTGGCTCTTGATAATGATGCCCAAGCATGTTTGATGGCCCCAACCGAAATTCTTTCCGACCAACATTATACAGGTCTGAAAAAATTTGCCGATTTGATGGGCCTTAAAATTGTTGAACTCACGGGTTCGGTAGGAAAAAAACAACGCCGAATTATTGATGCGGGGTTGCTTGATGGTAGCATTAATATCATTGTCGGCACACATGCTTTGCTCGAAGACCACGTTCAGTTTAAAAACCTTGGCCTTTGTGTGATTGATGAACAACACCGCTTTGGCGTAGCTCAGCGAGCCAAACTTTGGGAGAAAAATCAAAACTTTCGACCGCATATTTTGGTCATGACCGCCACACCTATTCCAAGAACGTTGGCCATGACACTTTACGGAGATTTGGATATTTCTATCATTGATGAACTGCCCAAAGGTAGAAAACCCATCAAAACACTCCATAAATACGATGCCGACCGACTGCGAGTTTTTGAGTTTTTGAGAAGCGAAATACAGAAAGGTCGACAAGTGTATATCGTGTATCCGCTCATCGAAGAATCAGAAACCATGACCGTAAAAAACCTCATGGATGGCTACGAAAGCATTGCGAGGGCTTTTCCAGAGTATGCTCTGAGTATTGTACACGGAAAAATGGGTTGGAAAGAAAAAGACTACGAAATGCAGCGTTTCAAGAATAAAGAAACCGAGATTTTGGTAGCAACAACGGTTATTGAGGTAGGCGTTGATGTGCCAAATGCCTCGGTGATGCTCATTGAAAGTGCCAATCGTTTCGGGCTTTCGCAGTTGCACCAGTTGCGTGGACGTGTGGGGCGTGGGGCGGAGCAATCGTATTGTATTCTGATGACCGACCATAAGTTGGGTAAAGATACTCGCCTCCGAATTGATACGATGGTGAGAACCAATAATGGTTTTGAGATTTCGGAAGTAGATTTATCGTTACGTGGGCCAGGTGATATGGCAGGTACGCAACAAAGCGGAATGCTCGACCTAAAAGTGGCAGATTTGGCCAAAGATGGCGAGATTCTGAAATATGCCCGTGAAGCTGTGATGGAAATTCTGGACAATGACCCCGAACTCGAATCAACCGAAAATCAGCCTATTAAGCAACACGTAAGTGCTTTACGAAGTAATGAAACTAACTGGAGTCGGATTAGTTGATTGATTTCAGAAAAAATATAAAAATAATGTTTAAGCAATAAAATGACCCAATATACCCCAGTAGATTCATCCGTTATAGATTTGGTTGGCTACGATGCAAGTTCTAAAACCCTCGAAATTAGGTTTATTGATACTGGTTTTAGTTATGAGTATTATGATGTGCCGACGCAAGTTTATGAACAATTGATGGAAAGTAGTTCTAAAGGAATTTATTTGCGTAACTGCATAATGGATTGTTATGAAGTTTCGAATGAACCCAAACGAAATTTGTTTAAGCCTTTTATGGGTGAATACAAAATTACTGAAATGCCCGATTTTGATGATACATATCTAAATATGGACGGCGACCCAACATTTATTATTAATGAAAATGGAAGTGGCGAGTTTCATTTTGGCGTAATTACAGGAAATTTTGAAGGTAAAGTCAAAGAAAAAGACGGCAAAGAAATCTTCTCTTTTAGATGGACAGGGAATGATGAAGCCGATGATGCCGCTGGTACGGGTTGGCTTTTGATTGATGATGAAAATGAAGGCATAGAAGGTGAAATTCGTTTTGAAGACGGAGACGATAACTACTTTTATGCTTATAAAAAATAGTATGCCATCAAAAGGCGAAAACAAATCCCATGCAATACTTAAAACATCAAAAATTTGCCAATGTCGAAATGTTTCGGTTTGGTTATTCGCCTATTGGCAAGCCGTGGTTGAGTGTTTATTGTTACTTCATTGATAATGTGCTGATTGATACCGCCCAGACCAACTGCCAAGAAAAAGTACTAAAAACCTTTCAAAATAAGCAAATTGATAAGATTTTACTTACGCACTGGCACGAAGACCATTCGGGCAATACCGCCAAGCTCGCCAAACTTCACAATGCCCAAGTGTACGCTCATCCATTCACGCAAGAGAAACTCCGTCAAGGTTTTGATATTCTGCCCTACGAAAAATTCCTTTTCGGAAAAATAAAGCCATTTCGAGGGGAAATGTCCGATTTTGAAGCCATTATAGAAACACCGAATCATAAACTTTTACCCATTTTTACGCCAGGCCATGCCGAAGACCACACAATTTTTCTGGAAAAAGAAAACGGCTGGCTTTTTTCGGGTGATTTGTATGTGGGCGTAAAAATCAGAGTTTTTCGGAAAGGAGAGCAGTTTTGGCCGCAAGTGGAGGCATTTCGTAGGGTATTGACTTATGATTTTGATGTGTTGTTTTGTGGGCATCATCCACGATTAAAAGATGGTAAAAAAATGTTGGCTCAGAAACTCCAATATTTTGAAGATTTTGGAGGAAAAGCACAGCATTTTCAACAAAAAGGCTTGAATACGAAAGAAATTATGAAGGCCATGCGGTTTCGGGACAATTCTTTACTAAAACTTTTACTCTCGAATGATGTTTCAGTAGAATATATGATTGAAGCGGCACTAATTAAATAAAAATTTGTAATTTACTGATAAGATAATTAGTAGTTTCAATTATATATTATTCATTGTGCGATAGCACGTATTTTCTCTAAACTAAAAGAAACAAAGCTATGAATCGTAGAAATTTTATTCAAACATCGGGCTTAACCCTTGGAACATTGGCTCTTTCGGGTAAGAGCTTACTGGCAAGTATGTTGGCCGAAAACCCTTACAAAATGCGAGAGTTACGTGGCGGAGTAGGGGTTTTTACCGAACGTGGCGGCACAATTGCTTACTTAAATACTAAAAAAGGCTTTGCGGTGGTTGATTCGCAATTTCCTGACCAATCAAAGCATTTGATTGATGAATTGAAAAAGCTTTCTGAAAAACCAATTCAACTGTTAATCAATACGCATCACCACGGTGACCATTCGGGCGGAAATATTTCTTTCAAAGGCTTGGTCGAACACGTAGTTGCTCACGAAAATTCGTTGAAAAATCAGAAAGAAACGGCCCAAAAGCAAAAAACAGAAGATAAACAATTGTATCCAGATGTTACGTTTTCGGATACTTGGAAACAAAAAGTAGGCAAAGAAAGCATCAAGGCTCATTATTTCGGTGCAGGACACACAAACGGCGATAGTTTTATTCATTTCGAACACGCCAATATAGTTCACACGGGCGATTTGGTTTTCAATCGTCGTTACCCATTTGTTGACCGTGCGGCTGGGGCATCAATCAAAAGCTGGATTTCGGTGCTTGATAAAGCCCTATCAACTTTTGATAATGAAACTCTTTTTGTATTCGGTCATGCCTTCGACCCAGAAAAAATTACAGGAACAAAAGAAGATATTAAAGTTTTCAAAACTATCTAAGCCAACTTCTCGTATATACCGAAAAGGAAATAAAATCGGGTAAAACAAAAGAAGAGTTTCTTAAAACAACAGCAATTCCAGGTGTTACCGAAATGCAAGGAGATGGTATACAGCGAAGTTTGCAAGCTGCTTACGAAGAAATGAGTAGTTTGTAGGTTTTGGCATAGTGGTCAGATTAGCAGAAGTTTATTTCCTAAACAGTATCCCAACCCAAAGAGTTTACCTATTATGAATATAATACTTCTATTAATTTCGAACCGTTATGAGCAATGGTATGAATAGTGAAAAAAAAAGTCTTTGGGCTGAAAGATGGGTTCCAATTGTTATTGATGTTGAAGGTGTCGAAAACCCACCCCGTTATGAAGTATCAAACTTTGGTCGTTTGAGAAGCTTTCAGAACAATGAAAAAGGTGAGGTAATTAAAGGTTCTGTCATTCAAGGGTATAAATCTTTAAATATTCGACTTCCCAAAGGAAAGTCATTTAATCGGTATGTACACAAGTTGGTAGCTGAGACATTTGTTTCTAAACCTAGCATAGACCATAAATTTGTGATACACCTTGATTTTGACAAACAGAGTAATCATTTCGAAAACCTTAAATGGGTAACGAAAGATGAGATGGTTGCCCATAACCGAGAAAATCCAGCAGTTATAAATAAGCCCATTCCGAAGCGTACGAAAAATTATAAATTAACCGAAACAAAGGTTAAAATGATTAAAAAGATGCTTCAAAACGAAAGTACACGCCTAAAGATGATAGCCAAACAGTTTGGTATAACACATACGCAACTGAATCGTATTCGTTCGGGCGAAAACTGGGGTTACGTAAAGATTGATGATTAACTTACAACACTCTCATTTGCTTCAAGATTTTTGTCGTTATTTCGATGCGTCTTGAAGCAAATTCGGGCATTTGTTTTGCTTCGGGTTTCTGCATTCGTAGGGCAAAAAAATACACATTATCTTTCTTTTCAACATATCCCACAAACCAACCAATATCCACTTTATCAACTGTTGCCATTCCTGTTTTCGCTCTTAAAGTATAATTATTGGTTTGTTCACGCACCATGATTCGTTTCGTGATTTCAAACGTACGCTTCGAGAAAGGCAATTTTTCTTCGTAAAGCCTTTTCAAAAACTCCAGTTGGTTTTTAGGTGAAATCTTCAAGCTATTCCCCAACCAAAACTGCGTCAATCCTCCGCTAATATCTTTATTTCCATAATTGCAGGCTTTTAAATACTTTTCATAGTTTTTTTCGCCAATTCTTCGAGCTAATTCCTGATAAAACCATACCGTTGAGTTTTTATAGGCTTCGGTTAGGTTATGGTCTTTGTCCCAAACGGGTAGCCAGCGTTTTTCTCCATCCCACTTAATTACTTCATTTTCATCTTTAATCGCCCCAACTTCCAAGGCAATTAATGAATTCGGAATCTTAAATGTCGAAGCGGGCGAGGTGGCTCGCACAAAATCTGCTTTATCGCTTACTTGATAGGTTTTTGCTTTATAATCATACAGAAAAAACCCACCTTCGAGGTCGTATTCTTTAAAATACTGACTAAAATCGACTACATTTTGTGCCGAAATGCTTAAAACTGAACAAATAAAAAGGCTGGCAAAAAAGATTTTTTTCATTGCTTGGCGAAAGAAGGTTAATTTTGATGAAATGTTTACAAATATAGATAGCAAAATCAAGAGATTCTCTGCCGAATATGGATTCTTTTGGTAAAATTTTGCTTTAAATTTTAAGAGTTTACTATGAAATATCACCGAGTTTTAGTCGAAGCCATCGTTTTTGCTCTGCAACAGATTTTTAACGAAAATCGACAAGCCGATAAGGTTATTGAGCAGGTTTTGAAATCAAATAAAAAATGGGGGAGTAGAGACCGAGCCTTTATTGCCGAAAATACGTACGAAATTGTGCGTTGGTGGCGTTTGCTGAAATTCGTGGCTAATATTAATTGTGTGAGAGTGGAAGAAGAAGCCCTGTTTTGGCAAATTTTTGCTGCTTGGCGAGTCATTCAAGGCGATAAATTGCCCGAATGGACTGAATTTAAAGCAGTAAATACCCAAGAAGTTTTAGCTCGAAACGAAGAAGCCAAAAATGTAAGAAAAGTTAGAGAATCTGTACCCGACTGGATAGATGCCATTGGCGAACAAGAACTGGGTGAAAACTGGGAAGCTGAGCTTCATGCCATGAATTTTCAGGCACCCGTAGTTTTACGAACCAATACACTGAAAACGAATAAATTAGACCTAAAAAAATCGTTCCGAGAAATCGGTATCGAAACCGAGACCCTACCAACCGTGCAAGATGCTTTGGTATTGCCCAAGCGAGCCAATGTTTTTTCGACCGAACTTTTCAAGAAAGGCTTATTTGAAGTGCAAGATGCGGGAAGCCAGCTTATTGCCGAATACCTTGATGTGCAAGCAGGAATGCGAGTAATTGATGCCTGTGCGGGTGCGGGTGGAAAAACGCTTCATTTGGCAACTTTGATGGAGAACAAAGGCCGAATCATAGCCATGGACGTAGAAGATTATAAACTTGTCGAACTCCAACGCCGAGCTAAACGCAATGGTATTGGCAACATCGAAACCCGACTCATTGAAGCAAAAACTATCAAACGCCAAAAAGAAACCGCCGACCGCCTTCTGCTTGATGTGCCGTGTTCAGGTTTGGGAGTGCTACGCCGAAACCCTGATGCAAAATGGAAACTGAAAAAAGATTTTTTGGAGAAAATTAAGCAAACCCAAGCCGAAATCATTACCAATTACTCGAAAATGCTCAAGCATGGTGGCAAAATGGTATATGCCACGTGTAGTATTTTACCTTCAGAAAGTGAAGAACAAGTACAAAAATTCATTGCTCAAAATGCTGAATATAAATTAATTGAAGAAAAACGTACCTCGCCAGCCAAAGATGGTTTCGATGGTTTTTATATGGCTTTAATTGAACGTTTGTAGGGCAGGTTTTCAACCTGTCTTTTTTCTGTACCAAGTTTATTCCTATATTTGACCAACAAATTCAACGCTATAAAACATACCTATTCAACAAAACCAAACTATGAAATACATAGCATCTATCGACCAAGGCACAACCAGCACTCGCTGCATCATTTTTGATAAAAAAGGAAACATCGTTTCGGTCGGACAAAAAGAACACGAACAGATTTACCCAAAACCAGGTTGGGTTGAGCATAATTCAGAAGAAATCTGGAAAAATACGCTTGAAGTAATTGCAAAAGCTCGAATTAATAAAAACATTAAGGTTGAAGATATTGCTGCTTGTGGCATAACTAACCAACGAGAAACCGCCGTAGTTTGGAACAAACGTACAGGAAAAGCCTACTACAATGCTATCGTATGGCAAGATACTCGTGTGGGCGATACTGTAAATGCACTCACAAAAAGCCACGGTTCACAATTTTTTCAAGACCGTACGGGTTTGCCTTTGGCAACCTATTTCAGTGGTCTGAAAATCAAATGGATTTTGGATAACGTAGCAGGTGTGCGTGAAGATGCCGAAAAAGGCGAAGCAATTTTCGGAAACATGGATACGTTTTTGATGTGGAACCTTACGGGCGGAGTCAAAAGTGGTTTGCACATTACCGATGTTACGAACGCCAGTCGAACGCAATTAATGAACCTCGAAACTGTTCAGTGGGATGCCGAATTGGCCGCAATCATGAATATTCCGCTACAAATGTTGCCCAAAATAGAGCCAAGTAGCAAAGTTTACGGCAAAATTGTTTCTGATGCCATGAATGGTGTGCCATTGGCAGGAATTTTGGGCGACCAACAAGCGGCCCTCGTCGGACAAACTTGCTACCAACCAGGCGAAGCAAAAAATACCTACGGAACGGGTTGTTTTATGTTGATGAACACAGGCACAGAAATCGTTCCGTCGAAAGCAGGTTTGCTCACAACCGTTGCCTATCAGTTTGAAAATCAACCCGTTCATTACGCACTCGAAGGCTCAGTTGCAATTGCAGGAGCATTGGTACAATGGCTACGAGATAATATGGGCATGATTGAGAAAAGCACCGATGTAGAAGCACTTGCCAAAACCGTTGATGATAACGGCGGAGCATATTTTGTTCCTGCCTTTTCGGGACTTTATGCACCTTACTGGAAATCATCGGCTCGTGGTGTAATTGCGGGGCTAACTCGCTATGTAAACAAAGGCCACATCGCTCGTGCGGTTTTGGAAGCCACAGCTTACCAAACCCGTGATGTACTGGAAGCAATGGAAAAAGATTCGGGAATCGAAGTTTCATCGCTCAGAGTTGATGGAGGAATGGTAGTAAACGAATTATTGATGCAGTTTCAGTCGGATATGCTCAAAGTGCCAGTTATTCGCCCGAAAATGATTGAAACCACCGCACTCGGTGCTGCTTATGCCGCAGGTTTGGCCGTTGGTTTTTGGGCAAATTTAGATGATTTACTACAAAATTGGGGCAAAGACAAAACTTGGAAACCAAAAATGAAAGCCGCTGAACGCAAGAAATTATATACAGGTTGGAAGAAAGCAATCAAGCGTTCGTTTGATTGGGAGAAGTAGGTTTCACTAAATAGACATTTCATTAGAGCCATCTTTGCAGATGGCTTTTTTGTTTATATTTGGAGAAATTTTAAACACACAGAAATTTATATTCACTCACACGTATGAAGAAAATCGTTACTATTTGCTGTTTAATTTTAAACATTCAATGCTTATTTGGTCAGAATTATAACATCGGTTTTGGGGTAAAAGATAATATTTCAACAACAAGCGTTAACATAAATACCTCCGAAGAAACCCCATCTATTACTCTCCAGCAGATAAATATAAATAATTTTTGCCCCGATACAGAATTAGAAATTCCTTTTACAACATCTGGAAAATTTGAGGCAAATAATACCTTTACACTATATTTTGTTTATGAAGATGGCACAGTATTTTCGCCAATATCCACAACAACAAAAAGTCCTTTCAAATTAAAACTACCTTATGCGAATCCAGTCGTTATTTTAGTTTCTAACCCAAGTATAAGAAGTAATACTATGAAAATTCCATATAAAAGTAATACAAGCACACCATATGTTTCCTATGAAACGTTATCAGGATGTACTAAAATTAATTTGAAAGTAGATACTACATATAGTTGGAATAAATATGACAGCTACCAATGGAAACTGGATGGGATTCCAATTAAGGGTGCTAATAGCTTTCAATTATCAGCTATTAAGAGTGGTAATTACGATGTTGAAGTTTCGAAGAATGGCTGTACATTAAACTCTTTTAATAATAATAGAGGCCTTGATGTAACCCTTGGAAAAATACCCCAACCTTCTATTTACCCATATAATACAGTTTATATATGTCAAGGTCTTACCGATACTTTACGCTTTGATAGTTACAATTTAAATCGAAATTTAAGTTACCAATGGAATTTAAATGGAGTCCCTATTGAAAATGCTAATAAAGCAAATCAAAGTGTAAATAAGTCTGGAAGTTATTCTTTAACCATTAAAGAAGAGTCTTGTGAGGCAACTTCAAACCCAATATATGTGTCTGTCGGTGATGTTATAAAAGGTGACATTGATGGGTATAGCACAATGAATGGAGTATATTATAGTTCTGATAATAATCAAATCAAAATTTGTAAAGGTTCAACATTTACTTTGTATATACATTCTTCAGATAGTCTTGCGATTGATAGGGGGATTACTAAAATACAGTGGCAAAAAGATGGAGTAGATATAATTGAAGCAACCAATAAAAGATTTACGGGACTTGAAAGTGGAAATTATCGTGCAAGATTTTTACAAGGTAATTGTGTATATTATTCCAAAATTATTAAAGTCAGTTTTACGGAAAAACTAAAATATAAAATTGATAGTTACTACGGCTATAGAACTAAAAGTACTATCATAGCTTGTGGAAAAGATAGTTTAGATGTAAAATTATACTCACCTGGAATAACTACATGGTATAGAGATGGGAAGATTGTCGAAAAAACATTAAGTTATAGTAGTTTCGTTGTTAAATCGGGAAAATACTGGGCAATACAAACTTATTCTGAAACATGTAATGCTTATTCCGATACATTAGAGGTTAAATTTAGTGACGTGAATACTGAGTTTAATTATGATAATAAAAATGTTTCTTCTTGTTTAGATACAATCAGACTCTACAGCGATTATTATAACTCTGATAAATTCCGTTGGAAATTTAATGGAAATTATCTTCCTAAAGACACAACAAATTCTTTAAAAGTCTATCAATCAGGCACATATCAATGGGAAGCGTACACAAAAACTTGCCAATTTGTTTCTTCACCATTTACTGTTACTTTTGGAAAATTAGACGAAACTCTTGAAAGTCCATACAGAACAGTTCCTTGTTATGGGGAAATCTTTTTCCTTCACCCCCAAGTAAAAAGCTATACATATTACTATGATAGTAAGGATACTACGCCAATAGCCCCTCTAACCTTTCAATGGCAAAAAGACGGTGTTGATTTTAGTAAAGAAGAATATTTAGAAAATGTTCCAAAAGGCACCTATTCTGTTACAATCAAGCAAAAAAACTGCACTGTAACAACCAATCCAATTACGATAGATTATATCAAAATTCCACGAGAAATTTCTCCGAAAGATAGTACGTTTATTTGCCCAAACGGTGGTTTTATGGAGTTAGCAAGTGCTGCTAATTCCAGCTATAACTTTACATGGATAAAAGATAAGAAAGTAATACCAAACCAAATAAAAGCAAGCATTAAAGCCAACGAAACAGGCATTTATCAAGCACAAATAGAATCGGGAGAATGTGCAACTATGACATATCCTGTAAAAGTATTTCAAAAATTAACCCTTCCAACAGCCAACATTAGTGGAAGTAAAGAAATAAATGCTGGAGATTCTACACGCATCAAAATTGATTTAACATCCTCTGCTCCTTGGACAATAAAACTGACCAATAGCCAAACTTTTACGGCAGAAAAAACACCTTTCGAGTTTAATGTAAAACCAACGCAGACAACAGTGTATGAATTAGCTTCGGTAAAAAATGGCTGTGGAGATGGAACTGTCAATGGCAAAGCCGAAGTAAAAATAGTTATTTTGGGAACTGAAGAAATCGAAGGAGCAAAAATAAACCTGTTTCCAGTTCCAACTCAAAGCACTTGTCAATTAACCGTAGAAATGGCATTACCCGAAAAACTTGATTGGCAACTATTTAATAGTGATGGGAAATTACTTTCTAAAGCTGAAAAAACTAAAATTGTTCCATTCTTTAGTCAAAGTATTGATTTAGAATCACTACCAAGTGGAATATATCTTTTGAAAATTATCATCGGAAATAAAATAGCCACTCGAAAGATTATTAAACAAAATTAGAGATAGTCTTCAAGGTTTTATACTAACTTTGAAACATGATTTGTTCATTTTATTTGAACACATTCACTCAATCACTCATTGAAAATGACAAAAGTAGATTTTTTAGTTATAGGTTCGGGCATTGCTGGTTTGAGTTTCGCACTCAAAGCGTCGGCAAAAGGAAAAGTTTTGGTTTTGACGAAGGTAAACGCCGACGAAACCAATACCAAATATGCACAAGGAGGCATTGCGGCCGTTTTCGACCCCGACACCGATTCGTTTGAAAAGCATATTAGCGATACACTCATTGCAGGCGATGGTCTTTGTGACCGAAAAATCGTAGAGATTGTGGTAAAAGAAGGCCCCGACCGCATTCAAGAATTAATTGAATACGGCACAAATTTCGATAAACATGATGGCGAGTATGACTTAACTCGTGAAGGCGGGCATTCGGAAAAACGAATTCTCCACTATAAAGATATTACAGGTAAGGAAATCGAACGGGCATTGCTTGAAGAGGTTAGCAAAAACCCAAATATCGAAATCCTGACGCATTACTATGCCGTTGAGCTAATCACGCAACACCATTTGGGCATCGAAGTAAATCGTGAAACCAATGATGTAACTTGTTATGGCGTTTATGCACTAAACTTACAATCGGGGGAAGTCGAAACGATTTTATCGAAAATGACTGTAATGGCAACGGGCGGTGCGGGGCATATCTATTCGGCAACAACCAATCCTGTTATTGCTACGGGCGATGGCATCGCAATGGTTTACCGTGCCAAAGGTCGTGTGCGAGATATGGAAATGATACAGTTTCACCCAACCTCACTTTATAACCCTGGAGAATACCCAAGTTTTTTGATTACTGAAGCTGTTCGTGGTGAAGGTGGAGTTTTGAAAAACAAAAAAGGCGAAGAATTCATGCACGGCTACGACCCTCGTGGCTCGCTTGCTCCACGTGACATTGTGGCTCGTTCGATAGATGCCGAAATGAAAAAAACGGGTGAAGACCATGTTTATCTCGATATTTCTTTCAAACCAAAAGAGCTGATACTGCAACATTTCCCAACAATTTATGAGAAATGTCTGAGTATCGGACTTGATATTACTAAAGACCAGATTCCAGTTGTTCCTGCCGCTCATTATTTGTGCGGCGGAATTTTGGTCGATGAAATGGGTCGTTCAACCATCAATCGTTTGTTTGCTTGTGGCGAATGTTCGTCAACGGGATTGCACGGGGCCAATCGTTTGGCTTCCAACTCATTACTCGAAGCAGCAGTTTTTGGTCATCGAATTGCCCAAGAGGCACTTGAAGATTTCGATAAGCTAACTTTCCAAGAAAATGTACCCGACTGGAATGAATTCGGTACGGAACAATCAAACGAAGAAATCTTGGTAACGCACAACCTCCGAGAATTACAACGAATGATGGCCGACTACGTAGGAATTGTTCGTTCGGATTTTCGTTTGGAGCGTGCCATGCGTCGCCTAAAACTTATCAAAGACGAAACCGAAGAGTTTTATAAGAAAACCAAACTTTCGATGAAACTCTGCGAATTGCGTAATTTGGTACAATGTGCCGAACTCGTAATCAAATGTGCCATGAAACGCAAAGAGAGTCGAGGGCTGCATTACACAACCGATTACCCGTATAAGTTGGGTGGAAAGCCAGAAAACTCGGTATTATAAAGAAAATTGCAAATAATAAATATTTTATCTAATTTTGCACCCCGATACTGAAAAGTATCAAGTTGCTTTGTCGAAGCGAATGGTTCTTTCGGCAGAGTTTTTATCACTCTAAAAAAAATCGAACCAATGTCACAAAAAATCAGAATCAAATTGAAGTCATTTGACCACAATTTAGTGGACAAATCGGCTGAAAGAATTGTGAAAGCTGTAAAATCTACAGGTGCAGTTGTTAGTGGTCCAATTCCGTTGCCAACTCGTAAAGAAATCTTCACAGTTTTGAAATCACCTCACGTTAACAAAAAAGCACGTGAACAATTCCAATTGTGTACTTACAAGCGTCTGATTGACATCTACTCGGCAAGCCCGAAAACAGTAGATGCCTTGATGAAATTGGAGCTTCCAAGTGGTGTTGATGTTGAAATCAAAGTGTAGTTTTGATAAAACGTACTATAAAAAGCCTATTTGTTGAAAAGCAAATAGGCTTTTTTGTGGATGAAATTTTGAGCATATACGTAATTTATTATGCTACCAATATTTAATTCCCACGGGATTTTAGCCTATAAAAACTTTTCACAAAAGAGCATTTATAAAGTACAAGTTGTTTATAATTAATGAATTATGAACAAAACACTCAGAATTCAGAACTCAGAACTCAGAACTCTTTGAGTCTATTGTTTTTATTCCTAAATTTGCACTAATTCTAAGCGATTTACATTCACCATAAAAGATTCAAGAAGTCAAAATGGCATCTACTAAAGAAAAAGCCCCAAAGGTTAAATACAGTAAAGAGACTTATATGTATTGGTACGAATCAATGTACCTTCAGAGAAAATTTGAGGAAAAAGCAGGGCAATTATATGGACAGCAAAAGATTCGTGGTTTTTGTCACTTATATATCGGACAAGAAGCTTGTTCTTCGGGAGCGGTTTCGGCTTTAACAAAAGATGATAAATGGATTACAGCTTACCGTGACCACGGACATCCGTTGGCACTCGGTACTGACCCTAAGCGTATCATGGCTGAGCTTTACGGAAAAGTGACGGGTACAACCAAAGGAAAAGGTGGCTCGATGCACATTTTTGATAAAGATGTTAATTTTATTGGTGGACACGGTATCGTTGGGGCTCAAATTCCTTTGGGTGCGGGTATCGCTTTCGCTGAGAAATATAAAGGTACTCAAAACCTATGTATGTGCTATTTTGGTGATGGTGCGGTGCGTCAAGGTGCATTACACGAAGCCTTTAATATGGCCATGACTTGGAAATTACCAGTTATTTTTGTGGTAGAAAACAACGGTTACGCCATGGGTACTTCGGTTGAGCGTACATCAAACGTACGTGAACTTTATACCATCGGTGAAGCCTACGATATGCCATCTGAGCCTGTTGATGCTATGGACGTAGAAATGGTACACGAAGCCGTGAAACGTGCAGCTGACCGTGCAAGAGCGGGCGAAGGTCCAACTTTCTTGGAGTTCAAGACTTACCGTTATCGTGGACACTCGATGTCTGACCCACAAAAATACCGTACGAAGGAAGAAGTTGAGCAGTGGAAAATGCGTGACCCACTCGAAATGGTGCGTCATCGTATCTTGACCAACGGTGTTGCTACTGAAGCAGAATTAGATGAGATTGATGCAAAGATAAAAGTGATTGTTGATGAGTCAGTGAAGTTTGCTGAAGAGTCGCCATTCCCTCAGCCAGAAGAAGCATTTGAAGATGTTTATGTGGATGCAGAATATCCTTTCTTGAGAGAGTAATCGTATTCTAAAATAATAGTTAAAAGCCAGTTTTGATTCTTCAAAACTGGCTTTTTTTATAAGTAAATACTAAAGTTTTGTTTATAATTGCCTGAAAATAAGATATTTATCATAAATTTGAAAAAAAATCACTTTTTCTAAAACATAAACACAAACATTCGGTTATCCTTATACTTTGATTTATATCTGAAAAGCCCGAAAGTGCTTTGTATATCTCGAACCTGAGAAAACAATGTACAGAAATTTTGAATGTGGAGCTAAACTAACTTTTCAATAAAGTAAAGAAATGAGTAATTATTCGATTAAAGATTTAGAACAACTATCTGGTATCAAGGCCCATACCTTGCGGATTTGGGAACAGAGATACAACATTATCAACCCCAAAAGAACAGATACCAATATCCGTACTTATGATGATAATGATTTGAAACTGGTTCTGAACATTGCATTACTCAAAGACCACGATTACAAAATCTCCGAGATTGCAAAATTGAGTTTAGATGAATTATCAAAAGAGGTTTTGGCCATTTCTGATAAACAACTCAATTATCCCGACCAGATTCATGCCCTCACGATTGCAATGATTGACATTGACGAAGAACGCTTCGAGAAAATCATGTCAACCAATATTCTTCAGTTTGGCTTCGAGAATACGATGATAAATATAATCTATCCATTTCTGAGCCGAATCGGTACACTCTGGGTAACAGGCTCAATAGGCCCAGCACAGGAGCATTTCATTACAAATTTGATTCGACAAAAAATCATCGTTGCGATTGATGGACAAATCATCAAGCCCAACGCCGATTCTAAGAAATATATCTTATATACACCCGAAGGCGAGTTTCACGAAATTCCACTCTTGTTTGCTAATTTTATCTTGCGAGCAAGACACAACAAAGTGATTTACTTGGGGCAAAGTATGCCATTTTCGGAGTTACAGTTTATTTGTCAGCACCACAAACCCGATTGTTTATTTACGGTTATCACTTCAACTCCTGGGCAAGACGAAATACAGCAATATGTCAATAAACTGGGTGATAGCTTCCCCGATATAAAGATTTTATTGACTGGCTACCAAGTAATAGCACAAGGTCTTGATTTACCCCAAAATGCTGAGGTAGTAAATAATGTAAGACAACTAATGGAATTTGCAGAAGGTTGATAATAATAGTCGGCAGTCGTCCAAAGCAATGCAATAAAAAAAGTGGCTTGATTTTCTAAAAATCAAGCCACTTTTTTTATTTACTGAGATGTAATTTGTGGCAAATCTCAAAGATGTGCCACAAATGTTTTATGCAATCTCTTCATTCTTACCCTTCGTGAAAGTGTAAATCAAAACGCCAATTCCGAGCAATACGGCAGGAATACTCAAGATTTGCCCCATATTCAAAGCCATTTTATCTTCAAATGCTTCTTGGTTTTCTTTCAAAAATTCGTAGCAGAATCTAAGACCAAAACACCAAATCAAGAAGATTCCGAGTAATAATCCACGAGGTGTTTGTGCCTTGTATTTATTCCAAAGGAAATACAAAACTCCAAAAAGCACTAAACACGAGAGTGCTTCGTATAATTGTGCTGGGTGTCGAGCAAAGGCTTCAGGTGTCATTACAAGATTTCCGTCGGGCGACATACTAAAGTTGTTAAATCGAAAAGCCCACGGAAGCGAACTTGCCTTGCCCACAATCTCATGGTTCATCAGATTTCCCATACGAATAAAGAAACCAGCTAAAGCAACTGTAATTACGATACGGTCGGCAACCCACAAAAATGGTTGGTCTTTATGGCTGCGAGCGTAGAGAATCAAAGCCGTTACGATTCCAACCAACGCTCCGTGGCTTGCTAAGCCTTGGTAGGGTGGGGTAATCATATCGAGCAGAAAAGTGCCTGGGTTTTTCAGAAAACTATCAAATTCATAGAAGAAATAATGCCCAAATCTCGCCCCAATAACGGTTGCAATTATCATTACAAAGAGAAGTGTATCAAGGTCTTTTTCGGATTTGCCTTCTTTTCTGAAAATATTGAGCATAATTTGGTAGCCCAACAAAAAGCCCGAAGCAAACAAAAGCCCATACCAGCGTAATTCAAAACTACCAAGTTTTGCTATAATCGGATTGACATTCCACGGAATTTCTAAAAGAGTCATGTATAATTGGGTTTGAAATTTTCTCAAAAATATGAGTTTTATCTGATAGCTTGCGTAATTTTGTGACAGATTCTTTAAAAATGTTGTTATACTTTAAAATACAATATTTTTTTAAGAATAGTTTTTCGTTGAGATGTAAGCTAAACGAAAATCAACATATCATTTTTTTACTATTTAATGCCTTAGATTTATCCTCTTTGATTTAGGGCTTTTATGCAAATGAAAATAAACATTGGAATCATTGGTGGAGCTGGCTACACAGGTGGCGAATTACTCCGTATTTTGCTTAATCATCCACAAGTAAATATTAGTTTCGTCAATTCAAAAAGTCAAGCGGGAAAACCAGTTTACTCAACTCATACTGATTTGGTTGGCGAGACCGACTTGCTTTTTACTGACCAAATGCCTTTTGATGAAGTGCAAGCAATTTTTCTTTGCTCAGGACATAATGAGTCGAAAAAGTTTTTAGCAGAAAATACACTTCCCGAAAGCCTCAAAATCATTGACCTAAGCACCGACTTCCGTGACCAAAGCAATGGTTTTGTGTACGGTTTGCCCGAATTACAGCGTGATTTGATAAAAACAGCGACCAAAATAGCTAATCCAGGCTGTTTTGCTACGAGTATCGAATTAGCTTTATTGCCGTTGGCCAATGCTGGCTTATTAAATGAAGATGTACACGTAAGTGCCGTAACGGGAAGCACGGGTGCAGGACAATCGCTTTCGGCAACTACACATTTTAGTTGGAGAAATAATAACATCTCTATCTATAAGGCATTTACGCATCAGCATTTAAAAGAAATCAATCAAAGCCTCAAAACTTTGCAACCCGCTTTTGGTAAATCAGTAAATTTTATTCCTTATCGTGGAAATTTCAGCCGAGGCATCATGGCGAATGTTTACACCAAGTTTGCAGGTACGATTGAAGAAGCCAAAGAATTGTATAAAAACTACTATGCTTCGCACCCATTTACGCATTTGAGCGAAGCGGCAGAAATAGATTTAAAACAAGTCGTAAATACCAATAAATGTATTTTGCATCTCGAAAAACACGATGATAATTTATTGATTACAAGTATCATTGATAACCTAACCAAAGGAGCATCGGGCCAAGCAGTACAAAACCTAAACCTTGTTTTTGGATTAGAAGAAACAACAGGCCTTAAATTGAAGTCGGTTGGGTTTTAATAAGTTTTTCCCTTTTCGTTGTCTTTGATTTTCTTTTTTCGTTGCCTGAGCGGAGTCGAAGGCAACGAAAAAAGAATCTTTATCCTCCATAATCTTTCCTTTCTGCAATATTCCGCCATATTTTTTGTTATAAAACTGCCATAAAAGGTTAAATTTGTAGGTCAAAAAAATAAAATGCTGATAATCAGACACTAAAACCTTGACATATTGTCCGATTTTGGATTTTGGTTAGGTATTTGCTAACAGTAAAACTTCATAAAAGAGAATTAACGAACAAGAAATATAAAATGCTTAATTTTTTAACAAAAGGTATCAGCCAGATTTTCGGTACGAAGTCTGATAAAGATAACAAAGAGTTACAACCCTACGTAAAACTCACTAACGAAGAATTCGTGAAACTTGCGAGCCTTTCGCATGATGAATTTAGAGCAAAGACTAAAGAACTCCAAGACTATATCGCTCAGAAACTTTCGCACATCGACCAACAAATTGACGCCCTCAAAGAAGGTATCGACAATAATCCAGATATGCAGGTTGATGAGAAAGAAGTTAGCTTTAAGAAAATTGATGCCTTGAAGTTGGAACGAAACAAAGAATTAGAAGTTGTTTTATTAGAAATTCTTCCGAAAGCGTTTGCCATTGTTAAAGAAACTGCTCGTCGTTTCTCCGAAAATTCTGAAATCGCCGTTACTGCAACGCACCTCGACCGTGAGTTAGCCATGAGAAAATCGCACATCACAATTGAAGGCGATAAGGCTATCTGGAAAAACCAATGGGTAGCTGCAGGAAACCTAATGACATGGAACATGGTGCATTACGATGTTCAGATTATCGGTGGTGCTGCTTTACACAAAGGCAAAATTTCAGAAATGGCTACGGGTGAAGGTAAAACTTTGGTAGCAACTTTCCCTGCTTTCTTGAATGCTTTGGCTGGAAAAGGCGTACATATCGTAACGGTCAATGACTATTTGGCTCGTCGTGACTCTGAGTGGATGGGGCCGATTTTTGAGTTTAACGGCATCACTTGCGAGTGTATTGATAAATATCCTGCTAACTCGGCCGCTCGTCGTGCTGCGTATCGTGCGGGCATTTGCTACGGAACAAATAACGAGTTTGGTTTTGATTACCTTCGTGACAATATGGTAAACGACCCAGAAGAACTCGTACAGCGTGAACACCACTACGCAATGGTCGATGAGGTTGACTCTGTTTTGATTGATGATG
>JACCDW010076319.1_pt1 | contig 37079 bp, 38 predicted proteins | sample 7449781 | NCBI WGS metagenome assembly JACCDW01 (sample SAMN15323449, study PRJNA562643) | freshwater metagenome | isolation source: river surface water | place: USA:Blue River Watershed | collected 2017-08-18 | reverse complement strand
TTGCATATAAAAAGGAACAGCCCTTGGGCGCCATCATCCATTTATGACATGCGCCTGTATAAAAGTCTGCTTGAATATTACTTAAATCCAATGGGATATGTGCTGGTGCATGCGCTCCATCTACGATCGTGATCAAGCCTTTTTCTTTTGCAATCGCGCAAATTTCTGCTGCAGGAAAAATAAATCCAGTTGCACTGGTGATATGGCTAATGAAAATAGCTTTTGTTTTTTCATTGCATCCTTTGAAAAAATCTTCGATGAATTTTTCTTTGCTAACAATCGGAAGATTGATTTTTTGCCTTCGATAAGTTGCGCCTTTTTTGCCGCAATAATATTCCCATGTTCTATCACATGCACCATATTCAATATCGGTGGCTAAAATCTCATCACCTGCTTGAAGCGGGAAACTCTTTGCAATCATATTGATGGCAAAACTTGGATTGGTTACATACACCAAATCATCTTTGTCTGCGCAGTTCAGGTACTTAGCAAGTGCTGCTCTTGAATCTGCAAGGTATTGGTAACCATCAAATGCAATGAACTGAACTGGCTCTGCTTCTAGCACTCTTTGCCATTCTTGGTATTTTTCGAATATTGGTTTTGGTGTAGCACCAAAAGACCCGAAATTCAAAAAATGAATATCGGGTCTTAATAAAAATTGATCTTTTAAAGATTCCATAGTTTGTGTTTATTCACCTAAGCTCCAACCTTCACGATAAGTTCGTTTTACAAACTGATTCGCTAAGTCGAAATTGGTGATCTTCATATTTGGTCCATCCCATAGTAATTGAATGTTTCTTCCAGGATAGCTGGTTAATCCTTTTGCATCATTTGCTTTCACATCATAAGAACGGATGGCTAAGTTACCCATCAATACAGATTCTGTTAAAGGTCCTGCGATATCAAAATTAGAACTCAATACTTTTGCTTCCTTACTTCCTGGTCCTGCGATACATGCTTCAACCCATGCTGCATAGTGGCCTTCTGCTCCACCTTTTACTCTATCAATGGTTTGAGGCACCACTGTTGTTTTAGTTAAATTGGTTGGAAGTAATTGTGGATTGACACCATACGTACCTGCCATCATCTTTCCTTTTGTTCCTTCAAAGATGATCCCATTACCACCATCACCCATCATTTCATTCGGTCCTAATTCTGCTGGTCTTTCTGGTTGAATGCCACCATCCATCCAATGTAATTTCACATCTGGTTTTCCATTTTGACCTTTGAAAGTTAAAATGATATGAGATGCTGCTGGCGGACTATCTGGAGAATACACTCTTTGCCATGGTGCAGTATATCTTGTTGCCACACTACATTCAGCAGACACTGGATAGCCTAATCCTAATACAGCAAAACCTGGTGCCATAATATGACAAGCCATATCTCCTAGAGCGCCGGTACCGTAATCCCACCATCCTCTCCAGTTGAACGGCAATACGCCATCAAAATAACTTTTTTGTGGTGCAGTACCCAACCATAAATCATAATCCAATCCTGCAGGAATTGCAGAAGAGGTTGTTGGACGAATCACACCTTGTGGCCATACTGGTCGGTCAGTGTAACAATAAATAGTATGCACATCTCCAATCAATCCTGCATTGTACCAATCTTGTAATACACGTACACCATCTCCTGATGCACCTTGGTTACCCATTTGTGTCACTACATTGTATTTGTGTGCAGCCTGTGTCATGATTCTCGCTTCGTAAATATCATGTGCCATTGGCTTTTGAACATACACGTGTTTTTTCAATTGCATCGCTGCCATTGCTTGCACACCGTGCATATGGTCTGGTGTTGAGACAGAGACTGCATCAATATGCTTGCCTTCTTTCTCTAACATCTCTCTATAATCCTTATAATATTTTGCTTTTGGAAAACGCTCACGACTCTTTACTGCTTGACGATCATCAACATCACATAAGAAAGCGATGTCTGCTTTTCCACTTTGGTAGAAGGACCATAAGTCACCTTCTCCTTTTCCTCCGGCACCAATACCTGCAATTTGTAATTTATCACTTGGTGCGATAAATCCTGGACCACCTAATACATGTCTTGGGACAATGTAAAATCCGCCTAAAGCCAGTGCGGCATTTTTGACAAAATCTCTTCTTGATTTCACAGTTTTTTTCATAGCAATCGTTTAAATAGGAGGGTCGCTCCATCGGTTTTTAAGTAAGTTAAATTATTGAAAATTACGCATATGCTGAAATTATTTTTATGAATGAACAAATTGGCACCCGTATGGTTATTAAAGATTAAATTGCTATACTATAATTAAGCTATGAATACAACATTAGAAGCGTTAAGACAATATTTTCAATCTGGGGCAACCCAAAGTTTTGCATTTAGGCTTTTGCAGCTTAAAAGGCTCAAGCAATTGGTACTTGAGAACGAGCAGGCATTGTATCAAGCCTTGCATACAGACCTTAAAAAATCCAATGAAGAATCCTGGGCGACAGAGATTGGATTCTTCTTGAATGAATTAAATTATACCATCGAGCATTTGAAAGGATGGATGCAACCTACCAGTGTGCCTACTAACTTATTAAATCAGCCTTCTACTTGTTATACTGTGCAAGAGCCCTTAGGTGTGGTTTGTATTATTGGTCCTTGGAACTATCCTTTTCAATTGTTATTTACGCCGTTAATTGGCGCGATTGCTGGAGGAAATTGTGTGGTATTGAAGCCGAGTGAATTTGCACCAGCGACAGCGGATGTGATGGGAAAGATTATCCTTGATTTATTTCCAGAAAATTATATTTTATATGTAGAAGGGGAGGGTGCGCAAGTATTGCCACCTATGTTATCTAGTTTTAGATTCGATCATATTTTTTATACAGGAAGTACTGCAGTAGGTAAGATTATTTATCAGCAAGCAGCAGAAAAATTAACCCCTGTCACATTAGAATTGGGAGGTAAAAGTCCCGCAGTAGTGGCGGTGGATGCCAATATGCGCGTGGCTGCCAGAAGAATCGTGAATTCTAAATTTTCTAACTGTGGTCAAATGTGTGTGGCACCAGATTATGTGCTAGTGCCTACTGCTTTTAAGCAAGTATTGATAGATGAGTTGATTAAAGCAATTGAACAATTTTATGGAACAGATACTGCTTCTTCTGATGGTTATGGTAAAATCATTAACGAAAGACAGTGGCATAGATTAGTGGGTTATTTTGCAGATGGGAAGATCGTGTATGGCGGAAAATCTGACGCTACGCAGTTACATATAGAACCAACATTGATGACAGATGTTGCGGTAGATAGTAAAATAATGCAGGATGAAATTTTTGGACCCATTCTTCCAATCCTTACTTATGACAGTAATGAAGCGGCTTTGGAGATCATTCAACGCAATCCAAATCCATTGGCCTTTTATGTCTTTACAAATGAGGTGGCTACAGAACAATATTGGTTGACCAATGTGCCTTCTGGTGGTGCTTGTGTGAACAATACAAGTTGGCATTTAACCAACCATGCCTTGCCATTTGGCGGAAGAGGTGCAAGTGGGATGGGTGGCTACCATGGCAAATTGAGTTTCACTACCTTCACACATATGAAATCGGTGATGAAAACGCCTACTTGGATAGATCCTGATTTAAAATATCCTCCATACAAAGGCAAGGGTTGGTTATTGAAAAAACTAATTGGTTAAAAGGACTTATCTAAATTTATGAGTCAAGCTAAAAACAAAATTATGATCATTAAAATAGCCATTGCAGTGGGCGTCTTGGTGACTGCTGCCTTATTGATGAAGAAAAAAGATATGACTTATCGTCAATCTATTTTAAAAACCATGTACCCGATGATCATGTGGTCAACTGGTAAAGCGGGATCCAAGCAAGTCCAAGTGAATCCTGCCATGAAAAAAGGCACTGTTGAATTTTATAGTTTAACCACGAAAGATATAACTGGAAAGGATTTTAGCTTTGAGCAATTCAAAGGGAAAAAAGTATTGATTGTGAATACGGCAAGTGATTGCGGTTATACTGGTCAGTACGAAAATTTAGAAAAATTATCTAAGCAGTTTGCTGGATCATTGGTTGTGGTAGGATTTCCTGCAAATGATTTTAAAAACCAAGAGACAAAAGACGACCAAGCGATTGCTGCCTTTTGTCAAAAAAATTATGGAGTGAGTTTTCCTTTAATGGCTAAGTCGGTTGTGATCAAATCAAAGGATCAAAATAATGTGTATGCCTGGTTAACGTCTGCTAATTTAAATGGTTGGTGTACTCAAGCGCCTGCTTGGAATTTTTGCAAATACTTAATCAATGAAGAAGGCGTATTGACACATTATTTCCCAATGAGTGTAGATCCATTGGATCAAGTCATCATAGATGCTGTAAAAAAATAAAGCAGCTTCATCTGAAACTGCTTTAAGTAGCTATTTTAATTAATTGGGCAATGCTCATGGTAGTTCTCTAGTACAATCTTCCCTGAGTCAATTTCCATGCCTTTGAACTTTTCTTTGATTTCATCTAAGATCGCTTCGATGCCTTCGCGCTCTGTGATGCGCACCAATTGGTTTCTATATTCTTTAATATTCGGTAAGCCTCTTAAGTAGTTGGCGTAATGTCTGCGCATTTCATTGATGCCTCCAATAGGTCCTTTCCATTCTAAAGATTTGATTAAGTGCTTTCTTGCCACTTCTACTCTTTCTTCGATGGTAGGAGAGGACATTTTTTCACCTGTCGCTAAAAAGTGTTTGATCTCTCTAAAGATCCATGGATAGCCAATTGCAGCTCTTCCGATCATGATCCCGTCAACACCATATTTGTTTTTATATTCCAATGCTTTTTCTGGTGAATTGATATCGCCATTGCCGAAAATAGGAATATGAATTCTTGGATCGTTTTTAATCTTACCAATGATGGTCCAATCTGCTTCGCCCTTATACATCTGCACTCTGGTTCGTCCGTGAATCGCCAATGCTTTTACGCCCACATCTTGCAATCTCAATGCAGCTTCATGCACATTCAAATTGCTATCATCCCATCCTAGTCTTGTTTTCACAGTCACAGGAAGGTTGGTACTTTTCACAACTGCTTCTGTTAAACGCACCATCAAGTCCAAATCCTTGAGCACCCCTGCACCGGCACCCTTCATCGCTACTTTTTTGACAGGACAGCCAAAATTGATATCAATTAAATCTGGATTTACCGTGTCTACAATTTTGGTACATAGCGCCATCGCTTCCTCATCCCCACCAAATATCTGAATGCCTATTGGTCGCTCGTAATCGTAAATATCTAATTTTTGTCTGCTTTTAATGGCATCACGGATGAGCCCCTCACTACTAATGAATTCGGTATACATTAAGTCGGCGCCATTGTCTTTACACACGGCTCTAAATGGGGGATCACTTACATCCTCCATGGGTGCTAATAAAAGCGGAAAATCAGGTAATTGTATGTTGCCTATAGATACCATATGAATTCATTATCTTGCATCTAACCGATACGGTTGCAAAGGTACCAATTAATTGCATTGACATGTCTACAAATGAAACTTCTATTTTTAATATGACCCCTGGATTCAGGATGGTTTTATTCATTGCCATGACTGGATTGAGTATGATTGTAGGGGGCTTGATCACTTTTTCGATCGTGGCAGCCGCATTACACGTTCCTTTCATTGAAATACAGTCTATTTTAATGCGTCCTGAATATACTAGCATGACGCAGATGGCCAATGCGTTTGCTTCCATTATTGGCTTTGGTGTACCCGCTTTAGTGGTGGCGTATTTTACCAAAGGAACCCTTGGAACCAATTTAGGTTTCAAGCCAATTGCCTCTGAGAAACAGGTTTTGATTGTTATTTTATTAGCGTTTACAGGATTGATTTTAAGTGGTGCATTGGGGGACCTTACAGATAAATTGACTTTTTCAAGTTCAGTAAGAAACTGGGCAACCAATTTAGAAGCGCAATACAAAAAAGCGTTGATGGCGATGACCCAAATGCGTTCTATTTGGGATTTATTGTTTGCCATTTTGGCGATCGCAGTAGTGCCTGCTATTGTGGAGGAATTGTATTTTAGAGCAAGCCTTCAAAAAATTATTACGGACTGGTCCGGCAAGCCTTTTGTAGCGATTGTAATTACTGCTATTTTATTTAGTGCATTTCATTTTTCTTATTTTGGCTTTCTGTCAAGAATGTCATTAGGTATTGTATTGGGCTTGATTTACTATTATACTAAAACCATCTGGTTGCCTATTTTGATGCACTTTGTCAACAACGCCATTGGAGTCTCTGCTTTATATGCAGCAAGAAATAATCCAAAGCAAATTGATAAAGTATTGGATTCTAATTTGGCTTATTATTGGGTGATCATTGGATTGGTCGCATTGTTACTTTTATTCAAGCAACTTAAAAAAGTGACTGATACCAATTCATAAAAGAATTCATTGTTAAACACTTCATTATTTATCTTCATTCAAAGTAAATTTCATGGCATTTAATTTTTCTGTTTTTAAAGTAAGGGCCTTGTCTGCCATCGTATTTGTACTGATCATGTTAGCTGGCTTGCTTTTTAACAATTGGTCTTATTTTGTTTTATTTCTTGTGATACAAGTGGGTTGCTTATTTGAGTATCAAAAATTAATGCGCGCCATTTTCCCTTCTTATAACCAGATTTCAAAACTGCATCAATGGGGGGTATTGGCGGTAGGTATTTTGATGATGACTAGTTTAGCGCCCAACGATATTGCGTTGCCTGCATTTCTTCTTCAGAAATTACCAGTGGCTTATCAGGGTATTGGTTTAAGATGGATTGGCTTGAAAGCGATGCCAGTGGCCCTGGTATTGATGATGGTTGCAGATGTATTTGCAAGAAGGGCAGATGTTAAAAATGTTGCCATTAGTTTTTTCGGATTCATTTATATCTCCATTAGTCTCTCTTTGTTTTATGCAATAAGAGGCATGTTTTTGAATTCAGCGATGTCTATGTTTTTTCCAAATATAGAATTGATGGTGCCTATTTTAGTGATTGTAACGGTTTGGGTGAATGATACGATGGCGTATATCGTTGGTTCATTGATTGGCCGAACACCTATTTCTCCTATCTCTCCTAAGAAAACTTGGGAAGGTACGATTGCAGGTGTGATTTTGTCTGTGGTGATTTTATCTACTATTGCTGGGCAATATATTCCTATTGCGACTAAGTATCTTTATATGATCACTTTGGTGGCATCTATTATGGGTAATTTGGGTGATCTTTTTGAAAGTAAATTAAAACGTTTGGCTGGGGTGAAAGACAGTGGTAGCATGATGCCTGGGCATGGTGGCTTCTTAGATCGTTTTGATTCTGTGTTATTTGCTGGACCATTTGTTTGGTTATTGCTTCAATTTATCTTTTAGATGAATTACCTTTGCCCAAATAGTAGATTATGACCATACATAGAGAAGGCACTGCAACGATTGCATTGATTGCATTTGTAGTAGGTATTTTAAACTTAATTAATTTCTCATATTTATTTCCAATAAGTGCTTTGTTAGCTTGGGCTGTATTTGTCATTACAGTGGCTTTCTTTTTATTCATTGTTTCTTTCTTTAGAATGCCTAACCGTGTTTTAACGAACGACCCTTCGGCGATTGTATCTCCTGCAGATGGTAAAGTGGTGGTGATAGAGGAAGTGATGCCAGATGAATTTTACAAGGAACCAAGAATCCAATTAAGTGTTTTTATGAGTCCTGCTAATGTTCACGTGAACCGTTTACCAGTTGCGGGTAATATTATTTATAATCAATACCATCCTGGAAAATTCCTTGTGGCATGGCATCCTAAGTCTTCTACAGACAATGAAAGATGGTCTGTGGTGGTTGAAAACGAAAAAGGCACTATTTTATTAAAGCAAATCGCTGGTGCACTTGCCCGAAGAATTTGCAACTACGCTGCAGTAGGAACTTCATTCAATCAATGTGATGAATATGGTTTCATTAAATTCGGTAGCAGGGTAGATTTGTTATTGCCGATTGGTACCGACATCCAATGTAAAATTGGTGATGCGGTGAAAGGCGGTGTGACTGTTCTTGCAAAATGGTAATCCTTTAGCTGGATGCTAACATTCCTATAAGATGTCTTCCAATTCTTTTAAATGGGTGATGGTATAAGTTGCGGGAACCGTAGGTATCGCTTGGATATGGTTCACAAAAACAGTGTCCATGCCAATGTTAATGCCACCTTGTATATCTGCTGATTCATTGTCTCCAATCATGATACTTTCTGCAACAGTTGCATTGGTATTTTTTAAGGCGTATTCAAAAATGTCTTTATGGGGTTTTAGGCTATTGCTCGCTTCAGAAGTGATGACTTCTATAAAATAATCTGCTATTCCTGAGTTTCTAATTTTTTTAAATTGCACCGATTCAAATCCATTGGTGATTAAGTGCATTTTATATTCCTTCTCTTTTAAGTAATCAAGAATTTCAATGGTGTAAGGGAATAAATGTTGTTTATTAGGCAAGATTTCCAAATACGCCTGGGACATTTCTTTTGCTAATTTTTCATTGGCCACTTTAAAGTCTAATAAACTCAAATACACTCTTTTCCATCTCAATTCTTCTTGTTTAATAAAGCCCTTCGTGTAGCGGTCCCATAAACGATGGTTGTGTGCAGAGTAAGTATCATAAAATCCATTAAAGTCAATAATGCCTAATTCTGCTAGATTGTACGTGTTGTAAAGTTCTTGAATGGTTTCTTTAGAATTGGTCTCGAAATCCCAAAGGGTATGATCTAAGTCAAAAAACAGGTCTTTATAAGCCATGAGGAGTGGATGTATTGATAATTGAGATGCTAAATTACCATTTTGGATGGTATCTTTATCTAGTAAAGTAGGAATTTATGAATATCATTATTACCGGTGCATCTAAAGGGATTGGTTTTGCCATTGCAAAAGCATTTGCTGCGGCAGGACACAATTTGTATTTAACAAGTAAAACACCCGCTGATTTAGCCAATGCAGCTGCGGATTTACAAAAAGCATTTCCAGCTGTCAAGGTAGAATTTGTACATGCAGATTTATCCATTAAAGGGCAGGTGCATTGTTTTTCTGAATGGGTTTTGGCCAAAACGACTCCGGATGTATTGGTGAATAATGCAGGTTATTTTTTACCTGGTCAATTGCAAGACGAACCAGAGGGACAATTGGAAGCACAAATGAATGCGAACTTATTTTCTGCTTATCATTTAACTAGAGACTTATTGCCTGCAATGCTTAAAGTGAAGCGAGGGCATATTTTCAATATCTGTTCTATTGCTTCATTACAAGCGTATCCATTTGGGGGATCTTATAGTATTTCTAAATATGCATTACTTGGTTTTTCTGCTAACCTTAGATTGGAATTAAAAGACAAGGGCATTAAAGTGACTGCAGTTTGTCCGGGTGCTACCTATACCAATAGTTGGAAGGGATCTGGCGTGCAAGAAGATCGTATTATGGAAGCGGATGATATTGCTAAGATGATTTATGCAGCGACGCAATTGAGTCCTCAAGCAGTGGTAGAAGACATTGTACTTCGTCCGCAGTTAGGAGATCTATAATTCTAGAACCTTTCTAAGTCTTCTTCTTGAGTAGTGCTTTCTGTTTGGGATCCTTCTAATTTATTGTTGGTAGCAAAACTTGCTCTTGCTGCTTTGGTGGCAGCCAATCTTGCTACAATCACTTCTGCAATTAATTTTGCTGCATCTTCATTAGGGTGTGATTGTAAAATTGTTTTTAATTTTTGTTCGGACACATCTATGCGATAAAGTAGTTGCACCAATTTATTGAAGTCATGATTGATACAATCATTGATATACGCAATTAAATCACTAGAGGATAGTTGCTCGATTTCGTACAATGCTTTTTCCATAGAAAATATTTTATCTGATTTTTTCTGTGACACCTAAACTAAACAAAGCAAAATCGTATTTCACTGGGTCCTTAGGATCTAAAGTTCGGCAATAATTGGTTAATTCTACAGCAGTTTGCCAATCTATTTGCGGACGGGATATAAGTCCAAAAGTTTTAGCCACCCTTGCTACGTGCACATCAATTGGGATGATTAAATCTGCTGGCGAAATGGTCTTCCATAAGCCAAAATCAACACTAGTATGGTCTTTGCGCACCATCCATCGTAAAAACATATTCAGTCTTTTACAAGTAGATCCATTTTCTGGGGAGGCAATATGTTTTTTAGTTCGATGCGGCGCATCAGCTAATGAAAAAAAGTAATGTTTAAAATGCACAAGACCAGCTTCTACTGATTGTATTTTTTTTCCTGATCGCTGGTCTGTGAAAAAAGCGGTCTCTAGACTTTTTTGTGTAGCATAATGTTGTTTAAAAAATGCCATGCAATACAATAAATCGGTATCATTAAATGTACGATGAGTAAACCCAAGTAATTTTTTTAAATCCTGTTCTTGGTGTTGTGTACAGAATTCAAAAGGAGCGTTGTCCATTCTGGCAAGCAACTCCTTACTTTTTTGAATAATCGTGGTACGATTGCCCCAGGCAAAGATGGCAGCAAAAAAAGCAGCAAGTTCAATGTCTTGCTGCTTTGTAAATAAATGGGGTATACTAATTGGATCTTTTTCAATAAAGTCAATATGGTTGTATTGCTTTACTTTTTGATCTAGTAATTGTTGTATTGCTGGGTTCATTATCCAATGGCCTGTGCTAAATCTGCAATGATATCTTCTGCATCTTCTATCCCAACACTTAATCTAATTAATCCGTCCGCTAGTCCATTGGCAATTCTTTGCTCACGTGGAATAGAAGCATGGGTCATGCTTGCAGGATGGTTGATTAAGGACTCAACGCCGCCTAAACTTTCTGCAAGGGAGAATATTTTAGTGCTTGACAATACTTTTGTTGCCGCCTCAACACTATCGTCCTTTAATGTAAAGCTCATCATGCCGCCAAAACCACGCATTTGTTTTTTTGCAATATCGTGATTAGGATGGTCAGAAAATCCACACCAGTATACTTTTGCTACTTTTGGGTGTTGACGTAAATAGGCTGCTACTTTTTCGCCATTCTCACAATGTCTTTGCATTCTTACATGCAATGTTTTAATCCCTCTTAAGACTAAAAAACAATCCTGTGGTCCTGGAACCGCACCTGTACTTTTTTGAATAAAATACAATTGATCTCTAAGCGTTTCATCATTCATCATCAAACAACCTTGAATCACATCGCTATGTCCTCCTAAGTATTTTGTTGCAGAATGCATCACAATGGTTGCACCTTGGTCCAATGGGTTTTGCAAATAGGGAGAAGCAAAGGTATTGTCCACACAAACAATACAGTTGTGCTTTTTACCAATTGCTGATACCGCTTCGATATCTGTAATATTCATCAATGGGTTAGTAGGAGTTTCTACCCAAATCAATTTTGTTTTTGCAGTCATGGCATTGGCTACATTATCCGCATTCGAGGTATCAACATAAGTAAATTTAATACCCATCTTCTCGTGTACTTTAGAGAACAAACGGAAAGAACCTCCGTACATATCATGGGCAGCAATCACTTCGTCTCCTGGAACCAATAAACGCATCACTGCATCTGTTGCTGCTACACCACTTGCAAATGCCAAACCATATTTTCCATTTTCAATCACAGCAAATGCTTCTTCTAAAGCAAAGCGTGTGGGGTTCTGGCTTCTTGCATACTCATAGCCCTGATGTACGCCAGGAGCGGATTGTACGTAAGTAGAGGTTTGATAGATGGGGGTCATGATGGCGCCCGTACTTGGATCTGGATGTGCTCCAGCATGAATGAATTTTGTACCTAAATGTGGTGTATTGCTCATGGGAAATATTTTATTATGTGATGTATAAAATGTGGTATAGTTTAAATGGTATTGCCTCTTTTAAACATGCGGTAAGAAAAAACAGAAGGAACGATGACCATTGCTGCAATTGCCAACATAAAACCAATGAATCCAAATTTCATCGGCAAGACCAGAGTGACCAATGCTTGAAACAAGCCACCGTAGATCCAAATCTTTCCTGCCATTTGATGTGTTGCGTTCCAATTGTCTACATTTTCTAAGGTCCATGGTAATTTAAATCCTACAAAATAGTTCTGCTTAAATTTTGGCATATACCAACCTAGTCCTGCAAAGGACAACCCAACCAGTGGTAAAATCAATTTACCTATATTGATTTGATCTGCATGGGTAGACGTATAGATGATGATGGTACTCAAGACAGCTAAGAACGCCACTGTTAAGATGGCAAAATTGGTATAAAGCGTATCGTTTGCCTCATCGTATTTTTTAGGGTCGAAAGATTTCAAATTGGTCATTAAAACATAAATAAAAATACTCACTGCACCCATGATTCCAGGTCCTATAAAGATACTAGATGGTCCACCCCAAGCGTCTGCCTTCCCCTCAATGTTAAAATGGGTCGGTATTTGACTTGGTAATTGAGGGTAGATTAACGCACTATAGATTAAAGGCGTGATGATTAAAAGGGCTACCAACCAAGGGCCATATTTTTTTGTATTCATGTCAAGGAATTTGATCCTACAAGGTACTAAATTTTGACTTTTGGCGCGTTTTATATGAATTGGGCAAATCTGCTAAAAAAAATTACTTTTGCATCAAATCAATCGACATGAGTAAAGGACCGATTTCACAGTTTATAGAGCACCATTATCGACATTTTAATGCTGCCGCTTTAGTAGATGCTGCTAAAGGTTATGAAACCCATTTATTAGAAGGGGGCAAGATGTTAGTGAGTTTGGCGGGTGCCATGAGTACTGCCGAGTTAGGAATCAGCTTAGCGGAGATGATCCGTCAAGACAAGATTGCTATTATTAGCTGTACAGGTGCCAACTTAGAAGAAGATGTGATGAACCTTGTAGCGCATAGTCACTACAAGCGTGTACCTAACTATAGAGACTTAACCCCACAGGATGAGTGGGATTTATTAGAGAACCATTACAATCGTGTAACTGATACTTGTATTCCAGAAGAGGAAGCATTTAGAAGATTACAAAAGCATATCGTTAAGTTCTGGAAAGAAGCAGAAGCAAAAGGCGAGCGTTATTTCCCACATGAATTCTTATACCAAGTGGTATTGAGTGGCGAGTTAGAACAATATTATGAAATTGACCCTAAGGATAGCTGGATTGTAGCGGCTGCTAAAAAGAATATTCCTATTGTTGTACCAGGATGGGAGGACAGTACCACTGGAAATATCTTTGCTAGTTATGTGATCAAGAATGAATTGAAAGCATCTACTGTTAAAAATGGTATCGAATACATGATCTATTTAACAGAATGGTATAGAGCTAATAGTGGTGGCAAGGGTGTAGGCTTCTTCCAAGTGGGTGGAGGTATCGCTGGTGATTTCCCTATCTGTGTGGTGCCAATGATGTACCAAGATCTTGAATGGCATGATGTGCCTTTCTGGAGCTATTTCTGTCAAATCAGTGATAGTACCACATCTTATGGATCCTACTCTGGTGCGGTTCCTAATGAAAAAATTACCTGGGGTAAATTAGATATTCATACGCCTAAGTTTATTGTAGAGAGCGATGCTACGATCGTCGTGCCATTGATTTTCTCTTATATTTTAGGACAATAGACCTAATAGAACCTGTTAAAATAAAAAATGCCCCTTAGCAATAAGGGGCATTTTTATGCAGTTGTTTATGGAACTATCTTGTCGCTGGCATGTTTAATGGCATGTCGCGCTTTAACATATCTTCTCTTGTAGCCATTTCCCAAGCAGTTTCAAAAATGATTCTTGTTCTTTTTTCCATTAAATCAAAATTGATTTTCTCTACCCTGTCGGTTGGTTTATGGTAGTCTGCGTGTGTTCCGTTGAAGTAAAAAATTACTGGAACGCCTTTTGCTGCAAAATTATAATGGTCGCTTCTGTAATAAAAACGATTTGGATCTTTAGGATCGTTGAATCTTCTATCCAATTCCATGTTGTAATTTTTATTCACCTTATCTGTGATAGGTTGCAAATCGCTACTTAATTTATCTTCTCCAATTACATAGACATAGTTCATTGAATCGCCTTTGTAAGTTGGGTCGATACGACCAATCATGTCAATGTTTAAATCGGCAGTGGTTTTTTCCATTGGGAAAATTGGGTGTTCGCCATAATACTTAGAGCCTAACAATCCTTTTTCTTCTCCTGATACGTTCATGAAAACGATATTTCTTTTTGGACTAAATCCTTTTTTTCTTGCTTGTGTAAATGCTTCAGCAATCGCTAAAACACCTGTAGTGCCTGATCCATCATCATCTGCACCATAGTAGATGACACCATTCTTAATCCCTTCGTGGTCGTAATGGCTTGTAATGAATAAGTACTCATCTGATTTTTCTTTACTTGGCATGTACGCAATAACGTTGGCGCTTGGTACCGTTGTACTTGTTCTGTCAGAACTCCATTCAATGGCTGCCGTGTATTTTCCAATGGGCAATTCTTCAAATTCTTTATCGCTGAATTCTTTTGTACCACCCAATAAAGCAGCACCTAAATTTTTATTCACTGTCATACTCACAAATGTGTTGGTGTTTGCAGCAAAAGCCAAACGTCCAGTCAAGCTACTAGGCATTGTAGGCGCATTTTTTGTAACATGAATGATACCAATCGCACCTAATTTTTGTGCTGCCATAGTTTCCATCATCGGTCTTTCTTTACCTTCTGTGCTGATTAATAACTTACCTCTAACATCTAAAGTAGACTTATCATTAAAATCTGCACCTACATAAAACACATCGCTGCTCACAAATTGTTTTTGTGGTGCAGCAGCTGCGCTGATCCAAAAGTCTTTATCCAAAGTATAGCTTGCACCGTTTACTTTTAAACTGCTTGTAGTTACCTTATCTTGAAATAAGCTAAATGGCATTCTGTAGGATCCAGCATTGCCGGGCGTTAGGTTCATTTGCTTATACTGGCTCACTAAATAGCTAGCCGCTTTTCTTTCTCCTTCAGTTCCTGTTTCTCTACCTTGCATTTCTTCTCCAGCAATAATGCTAAGGTGTTTTTTTAAGCCTGCTGCTGTGATGGTTTTTGCTGCAGTTGTGGCATCAATGGTTTGTGCATTCACAAATCCGATACTCAAACTTAGCAGTACAATGAAAATTTTACGCATGTTGATTTATTTTAAATGAAAATAGTTGGTTAAAAATTGGTTGATGATGGCGGGGTTATTTTATGAGCAGCTGATCTTGTCCACTCTTCCTTGATGTCTGCCACCTTCAAAGGCAGTGGTCATGAAGGCGTCAATCATTTCAATAGCAGATTCAATACTCACGAATCTTGCAGGTACACAGATCATATTGGCGTCGTTGTGTAGTCTTGTTAATTGAGCAATCTCAGGTAACCAGCACAAGCCTGCTCTAACGCCTGCATGTTTATTGGCTGTAATGGCTACGCCATTCGCTGAGCCGCAAAATAAAATACCAAATGCAGCTTCTCCTGTTTCAACACTAGCAGCTGTAGGATGCGCGAAGTCTGGATAATCCACAGAATCAGTAGTATAGGTGCCAAAGTCTTTTACTTGGTAGCCTTTCTTTTCTAGCCAATCTTTTACTTCTTGTTTGTAAGCTACTCCAGCGTGATCGGCACCCATTGCGATGGGTTTAGAAGGATCAAAAACATAAGCCATATGAATCGATTTTAATTTGTTTTCAACTTACTCCCATTCTTCTTCTGCCTTCTTCACGCTTTTATACGCCCATCTAGACACAATAATACTTAATTCAAATAAAGAATATAATGGAATGAAGACGAGTAACTGGCTATACCAATCTGGGCTGGGTGTAATGAATGCAGCAATAACCAAAATAACAACTGCAGCATATTTACGTACCCCACTTAAAAACTTAGGAGTGACCATGCCAATTTTAGTCAATAAAAAGGCCAATACAGGTAATTCAAATGCAATACCACAACCCAATATGAGATTGGTTAAGTTATCCAAATAATCTGCAAAAGTAGGGATGGTGGTGATGACATTTTTTGTGCCTAATTGGAAGCTTGCCAAGAAATTAAAAGTGAAAGGGCCTAGTATAAAAAAACCAAAGGCGGCACCTAAGAAGAAGAAGAAAGACACCCAAAAGATCATAAATCTTGTGTTCCTTAATTCATTTTCTTTTAATGCTGGTTTGATGAAAGACCAAAATTGATAAAATATAAAAGGGAATGCTGCAATGATACCACCTACAATAGCCATGCTGATGCTACTTAAGAACTGCCCACCAAATGTGGTACTTTGCATCGTTACTTTTACAGCAGGCATACATAAGGCTTCGCCCAAATGTGCCCAATGGCTGAACTCGCAAAAAAGTCTATAGGTAATGAAATCGGGCTGTATGGGTCCAGTAATGATATTATCCATCACCCAGTCGCGCTTAATAAAAATAACTAGGGCCATCACCAAAATTGCTGCTGCAGATCGAACAATGGTACCTCTTAATACTTCGAGATGATCGATAAAGGACATCTCGGAACCATCTTCTGGATTTAAACGATTGAATAACGCCATGGATTGAATGGAATGAAGCCTAAAGTTAAGGCTTCTAAGGGAAAATGCGGGCGTAAAACTAAAAAATAGTATTAGTGGATAGTGAGCTTCACTTTCTCGATTCTGGTGTCGCTTACCATCAATATTTCAGCATCAAAATGACTCAAATGGATGACTTCGCGTACTTTAGGAATGGCTTCATGTTTATGGATGAGATAGCCACTTAAAGTCTCTGCGCTGTCTGCTGCAAAGTCGATACCATATTTTTCATAGAGGTAGTCCAATTCTAATCTACCACTGAAAATGTACTCATTGGCTGAAATCTTCTTTTCTAAAAATTCTTGTTCATCATACTCATCATTGATCTCTCCAAAGATCTCTTCTAATACATCTTCCATTGTCACGATGCCTGCTGTTCCACCAAATTCGTCCACTACCCAAGCAATACTCTTTCTTTTTTTAGAGAATAAATTGATTAAGTCGGCAGCATTCATGCTCTCTGTAACCAATAAGATAGGATGTAATATGGCTTTAATGTCCTTTGGCTTTTTAAACAAATCCAATTGGTGAATATAGCCTACAATATTGTCTAGGGTGTCGTTGTAGACAATCAGTTTACTTAATTTGGTTTCAATGAACAGTGACTTAACCTCATCTAAAGGAGTTTGTAATTCTACACCTATAATTTCAGTTCTTGGCACCAAACATTTTCTTACTTTGATATCAGGTAAGCTCAATGCGTTTTCAAATAAATCTGTATTCAGTTCTTGTTGTTCTTGATGCGCGTTGGTTTGTTGTACAAAATGTGCTAAATCTACTTTAGTAAATGCTTCTTTTTTATAGACCATCTTCACTTGCAACAGATTACTTAATACCCATTGTGCCGTATTGACTAAAATAACGGTAAGTGGTTTGAATAAGATATGAAAGAATTGTGCAATAGGCGCAAATGTATTGATCAATGCAGCTGCTCTTGCCTTAAAGATCGCTTTTGGCACGAGTTCTCCAATGAATAAGATAACGAGTGTAGAAACCAATGTATTGCCCACTAAAATGGCGCCATCCCCTAAGCCAAGCTTGCTCCAGATATGCGTATGTAATAGTTCCTCAAATAATATTCCAAAGACAACCAATGAAATATTAACACCAATCAAACAGGTGCCAATAAATTGTGTTGGTGCTTCAAGAAAACCTGCAATGATTTTACCAGATCGACTTCCTTGTTTTTTCTTTAATTCCAAACTAAGACGGTTGGCACTTACAAAGCCAATTTCATAACCAGAGAAAAAACCAATTAAAATGATAGATGCAACGATGGCGAAAATCATATTTTATTTTTAAGTGAGCAATACCTGTTTACCATTCTGGTAATACTGGTTTAGTTTCAATGATCCCTTCTATTTGTTCCATTATTTCAGGAGTCAATAGGGTAGCGGTTTCTAGCGCAGTTAAATTATCTAATAATTGTGCCTTGTTGGTAGCCCCTAATATAGCGGTAGATACATTTGGATTTTTAATACACCAAGCAATGCTTAAGGATGCTGTACTTACTTTCAAGGCTTTTGCTAATGCGCCTAATTGTTGTACTCTATTAATTTTATCTTGCATCAACCATTTATCTCTTAACCATTCAAAACCTTCAATCTCAAATCTAGATCCCTCTGGTATACCATCATTGTATTTGCCTGTCAACAAACCAGCAGCCAAAGGACTCCAGATAGTGGTCCCCATGCCTACATTTTTGAAAATTTCTAGAAATTCATTTTCCATTTTGTTGCGCTCAAATAGATTGTATTGTGGTTGTTCCATAGAAGGCCCAATTAATCTGTATTTTTCTGCTACTCTATGCGCTTCCATAATTTCTACACCGCTCCATTCACTGGTTCCCCAATACAAAATTTTTCCTTGTTGAATTAAGGTGTTCATAGTCTGTACCACTTCTTCGATAGGAGTGGATTTGTCAGGACGATGACAGAAGTATAAATCTAGATAATCTGTTTGAAGTCTTTGCAATGCCTCATGACATGCTTCAGTTAAATGCTTTCTACTAAGTCCAGTTTGGTTAGGTTTATTGGCTTTGCCTCTCCAACCGAAATAAGCTTTTGAAGACAAAACGATAGAGGTTCTATCCCATTTTTTTTGACTTAAAACTCGTCCCATCATTTTCTCACTCTCGCCTGCTGCATACACTTCGGCATTGTCAAAAAAGTTCACACCAGCATCATAAGCAATGCCCATTAATTCATCCGCAATACGGTCGTCTATTTGCTTATGGAAGGTCACCCAGCTTCCGAAACTCAATGTGCTTAATTGGAGTCCTGTTTTGCCCATTTTTCTATAGTCCATCTGCTTTATTTTAAGGGTTTAAACTACTGCTATCTTGGATGATCGCATAGCTATTTGGTTGTGGTTTAAAGATACGAATGTCTGTCAAATTTTGGTTGGCTTCTAGTCCCTTCCCATAGATTTTGGCTAAGGGACTATGTTGTTTAACCACTACATCCTGTTCGGTATAGAACTTGCCTGTGTTTTGATCCCAGTACATTTCTTTGCACCATAAGGTATCGCCAAGGGTGTTGAAAATAATTACATCTTCTTTTAAAAATACAATATTTTCTGTCTCTTTATATTTAGCATATTTAGCAGAAAGTTGGCTTTCAATCTGATTGCTATCCTTATAAAAATCTACATGAATGGACTGTGGGAATTCAATCATTTTACTACTATCTAATAAATATCGATTCATCAATGGAGCAGTTAATTTAGCCCCTAGTTTTCCATCATTACTTACATAAATGGCCACGTCTTTGCCTACATCAATGCCGCCAACCCTTGCTCCTAGTGCTTTTACAGCATCTACATCATTCTCGCAGGATGCCATAAAAAAGCAGCTACTCATACAAGCAACTGCTAATTTCACTATTTTTTTATGTATCAGATTAGTCATATTTACGTTTATTGAACCAAACGTCACTCAAACTATACCCCACTGTGAATTGAACAAAATTTTCTTTAAAGTTAGACTGACCTCCACCTCTTTGTCCCATCTGTAAAGCCAAGTTCAATAAAGTGAATTGGTAATCGTAAGAACGATATTTTCTAATAGGCAATCCTAGTCCCATTGTTAAGCCGTTTACTTTTAGTCCATTGTTGTTGATATTGATATAATCGTTACCACTGAATACGCCAAATCGGTAGGTCACAGTAGACCAATAGCTTTCAAATGCAAATGGATTAGGACACAACTGTGCACCAGCTCTGAACATAGTGGCATTGCGCACCTGATCTGTCGCGCCATAAAATTTGTATCCATCTTTCCAATTGGACTGGTTTAGTTCAACACCTACAACCCATTGGTCATAAGTGCCTCTTACCGTCGTAATCTTTTTATGTAGAGCAATACCTGCTGTCATTGTACTTGGTAGCTGAATTTTTCCACTAATATCTTTTTGAAACAAAGCAGTGTCAACAGCGGTTTCTTGTGAAGAGGTGAAAGTGCCTGTAGATCTAATGATATCTTGTTTCCCGCTTAATTTTTGATCCAATGTATACGTGCCACCATAGCTAATGCTGTATTCTGTTTTGTCTTTAGTAACTGCATTCGTTTTACTAGACAAAGGGAATTCACCTTGCGCCCCTAAGTTTAAAAATACACCTCCAAAACTAGTGTTGGTGCTTGAAAGTGATTGGTAAAAATAGGAGGAGTCACTATTGAATAATACCGCTTTAACGACGTCTATTTTTTTTCTGCCTAAATTATATCCAGTATTCATACCGACACTTAAATATTTCCAGCTCTTGCCTACACCAACGAAAACCTGATTGATGCCTCCTTCGCCTTTATAGTTGGTATAGATAGAATCACCAATACTTTCAGAAAATGTATAATCGTTGACTGAATAATTAATTTGTGTCAATGGTCTTAATCCAAATGCAAATCCAACTTTTTTTGCCTTACTTAATGGCACTCCTACAACAATGTAATTAGGAATTAAGTAAGTTGATTTTTCTTTAGCTGCAGGGGTTGTTCTTTTAAGAATGCTGTTGGTTAAGTTCAAGCCAATGTCAAAAGTGGTCATGTAAATACCACCATAAGAAGCTGGGTTATTGAAATTAATACTTTGTCCAAAAGCACCATTCATATTGGGTGTGTATGCAGCAGTTAATCCGCCCATACCTTGGTTGGCAGCATTTTGGCTGTTGTACACTTCGTTGCCGACGCCATATCTAGAAAACGGGGAATTGATCTGTGCCTTTAAAGGGGCTATAAAACAGAAAAGTCCAATGAAAGGGGTTAACCTAAGTATTTTTTTCGCTAATCGCATATAGTCCTTTATATATTAAATTTTGGTCCGCAAATATCCTTCTTTTTAAGTGAGGTACAAAATAACTAAGGTCTCCACCGGTTAATAGGGCGTTAAATTTGCTGTATTTGGCCTCATAAGCACCAATTATGCCATCAATTTCGGCTGCCATTCCTAAAACGACACCAGAAAGAAGGTTGGTTTTGGTATCATATCCAACTAAACCAAAGCTTGGTGCAGGCTCAATCAATGGCAAAAGTGCAGTTAAATCGTTCATTGACTTAAAACGCATTTGCATGCCTGGAGAGATACTTCCTCCTAAAAACTGTCCTCGATTATTGACAAAATTATAGGTGATACATGATCCAAGAGAAATGACAAGATTGTGTTGATTGGGATATAAATCTACTGCTGCTGCTATCAGACCTAATCGATCTGCCCCAATGGTTTCTGGCTTTCCCACTGGTGTGGTGAAATTCAATTTGGTTTGTGGTCCCAATAAATGGAATGGACCATACTCTGTCAACAAGCTTTCAATCGCTTTATCGTGATAGATCACTGATGAAAGCAATGTTTTGCTTGGCTGGTATTGGTCTAATAATTTATGGATAGATGAAGGGTTACCATTTTCTAGTAGCTCCAATTTTTCCAATTGATTGCCCTTGAATATCGCCGCCTTTAATCGGGTATTGCCAAAATCGAAACAAATAGTTGTAGACATCATAATTTTCGTGTTTCAAAATTAATTGCTTTCAAGCAAACTTTAGATAAAACAATAGGCAAGTTGCAAAAGATTTCGGTTATTTGAAGAACAAATAAGCGAATATGAAGGTTGCAGGGTTTACAATTATTAAAAATGCAGTGGTAAATGACTTTCCTATCTTGGAAGCCATTCGTTCTATTTTACCAGTGGTGGATGAAATGATTGTTTTAATAGGGGATTCAACAGATGAAACGATTGCTTTGATAGAATCTATTGGGGATCCAAAAATTAAAATTCATCACTCCGTTTGGAATAAAAATTTAAGAAAAGGAGGCGTTGTTTTAGCAGATGAAACCAATAAGGCCTTTCAGTTAATTGATGCAAGTTTTGATTGGGCTTTTTACATTCAAGGAGACGAAGTGGTGCACGAAAAATACCATCCAACGATTCGTGCTGCTTGTGAAAAATATAAAGAGGATATAGAAGTTCAAGGTTTATTATTTAAATACAAACATTTTTATGGCACTTATGATTATGTGGGAGATAGTAGAAAATGGTATGCGCACGAAATAAGAATCATTCGAAATAACAAAGCCATTAGTGCATATCGTGATGCGCAAGGTTTTCGTATCGGTAAACAAAAACTACCGGTGGCAGCAATCGATGCAAGCATTTACCATTATGGATGGGTGAAAAGCCCTGAACAAATGCGTAAAAAGCAAAAAGAAAGTGCTGCATTTTGGAATGATGATACGCAGATGGAAAAAATAATACAAAGTCCAGACTATTATGACTTCTCAGGATATGATTCTTTGGAGCGATTCACAGGTACGCATCCAAATGTGATGCTAGATAGAATTGAAAGAAAAAATTGGGCCATCGATTTGGATGTGTCTAAAAAGAAGTTCTCTTTTAAAAATTTGGTCTTATACTATTTTGAGAAATGGACTGGTATTCGACCATTTGATTTTAAGAATTATAAAATTATCCGTTCATAAATGTTTGCAGTATCAGATATCGCAAAAAGTGTTGCAGTTGGTAATTTTTTACTATTGGCAAAAACCATTTCACAAATTGAAAATAAAGTGGATGGGACAGATGCTTATTTGGCTGCACTTGAACCAACGCCAATCCCAATCATTGGGATCACTGGCCCTCCTGGTGCTGGGAAAAGCACGTTGATTTCCGGTTTAGTGGGCGAGTGGATAGCTGCAGGAAAAAGAGTGGCCGTACTTTCTGTGGATCCTTCTTCTCCTTTTCATCAAGGCGCTATTTTGGGGGATCGCATTCGAATGAAGGAATGGTACTTACATCCTCAAGTATTCATTCGTTCTTTGGCGTCTAGAGGTCACTTAGGGGGATTAAATAGTTCCATGATAGAATTGACCACTTTACTTCAGTCAGTTGGATTTGATAGGATTGTAGTGGAGACAGTGGGGGTGGGACAATCCGAAGTGGAAGTGGCCTCTTTGGCTGATACCACAGTGGTGGTATTGGTGCCTGAAGCAGGTGATGAGGTTCAGATGATGAAATCTGGATTAATGGAAGTAGCTGATTTATTTGTAGTCAATAAAAGTGATCGTCCTGATGCGCAAACCTTTATCAATCATATTCATCAGATGATGATGGAGAATGGGGTATCAGATACGCTAGTGAAAGTGATACCAACCATTGCTTCTCAAGGTGTTGGTATGACAGATTTAATTCAAGCAATTGATGCACATCAACTTGCCAACACAGAATTAGGCACCAATAAAAAATTAATTTTAGCAAAAGCCATTCAATTGATCGTGGCGCACAAAATGCGACAAATTGATTTTAAGAAAATGGAACAGGACTTGGAAGTAGCATGTGCAAAACCCCATTTCAATATTTTTGAGTTTACACAAAGATTTATTTAGTGTAATGCTACACTAATAATTATCTAGCAGCGATTATCTTGACAAAAGGGAAAGTAATTGTTTGAATTTGTTTTTCCACTTCAATTTTGTGGTCATGACAAATTCAGGTAATGGTCCATTCCAATCTTCCCCTCTGTGTAACATGTGTTTTGTAAGCAGGCTAGAGGTGAATCCCCATTTGTAAATAAATTGATGGTAGCCTTTATTGCGTTTAACACGTCCAACTGATTTGGATCCAAAATGATAGGCCCTGCTCTTGCTGACACCTTTAAAATAACGTACTCCAGCCAGCCATAGCTTCATTGAAAAATCCGGATCTGAATACATGCCTGGACTAAACTCAATGCTATATCCGCCAACATAGTCCCATAATGCAACTGGAAGAATATTGGGAGGCCATGTGGCACCAGACCAATCTTTCTTTTCCCATTGATTGAACTCTTGAAGTAATTTTTCTTCTTGGAATTGGGCAATCTCTTGACCATAATTTTTCTCAATCACAGAATTGCTTGAAGCAAATGGTTCAATGACTGTAGCAGATAAAAAGAATTGATCATGCCCAATGCTTTTGATTTCTTCTAACAATGCAGCATCCCATCCTGGACACAAATACATGTCGTCATTAAGATAAAGTAAATAAGGCGTTTTAATCAATGTCCTTGCTGTATTGAGCGCATAGCATACACCAATATTCTCTTTGCTATAGGTATAATCTATATCTGATTGTGATTTCACCCATTCATAAGTGCCATCCTTCCCTTCATTCACATGAACTATAATCTGGTGTGGATGGGTTGAATTTTTTCGGATACTCTCAACACACTGCTGTAGAAAAGGAAGATTGTTCCAACTTGGTATCAGGATAGAAAATTGTTGCATCAACTAAGCTTTTTCATTTTTCCACCATCTGTAGGCTACATAACCCATGATACCAAAAGGCATTGCAGCTAGGTAAAGAATACCTACATTAAAACCTTTTCCTGCCTCTTCGCCAATCTGCGCTGCTGTCTTAGTACAGATGGAACATTGCGCTGTCCCTGCAATGGCGATTAACTGAAATACAATAAGGATGTAAATGCTTTTCATGGTACAAAATTAGGCATAAAAAACCCCGAATAATCGGGGGAATCTATTTTTTAAAGGAATTAAGCTTTTGCCTTTGGAGCTGCTGCTTTAATACCTCTTGTTTTGTGTGGTCTGCTTTTACCAAAAGAACCTAAAAAGCGCTTTCCTTTTGCTGTTTTTTTATCTCCTCTACCCATGATATTATAATTTTTAAATTGTGATTGGACCACAAATATAAAAAAACCCTCTGAATAAATGATTATCCGAGGGTTTTTATTCAAATTAATTTGAGATTACAACTTACCGCTCAATTCTTTACCAGCCTTGAAACGTGCAACCTTCTTAGCTTTAATCTTAATAGTCTCACCAGTTTGTGGGTTACGACCAGTTCTTGCAGCACGCTTAGATACTGAGAAAGTACCAAAACCTACTAAAGTTACTTTATCACCTTTTTTCAAAGATTTAGTTACTGCTTCGATAAAAGCGTCTAAAGCTGCGTTAGCTTGTGTTTTTGGACAATCAACTGCGTCAGCGATGTGTGCGATCAATTCTGCTTTGTTCATAGATGTGTTTTTTATAGTTTTAAACGATAGAACAAATTTATTGGGTTTTATGAAACGAAAAAATATTTTGCTGTTTTTTTTAATTTTTATTTTTCCACCAAAACCCTTAAATAGTAAGGTTTTCCGCCCGAATGCAACATTTCAATTTTAGGCCTATTTTTTTAGACGGGTCCTAAAATCCTTTATGGCATTGAATTACAGCGGTTTAAAAATTGAAAACGAGGCCAGTATTGGGTTTTGGGACTGTAGCTATCCACAATCAATTCACAATTTTCATGCTTGTATTAAAGTGAAAACATTGCTCTCCCCATTGCTCAGTGACACTAAAAAGGATTGTATCTGCGTGTTTTTCCTGAAATTTGGCAAGTTGTTCAGCTGCTTTACTAAACAATTGCAGCGTATAAGTAGGTGGTTGATCTGCTGCAAGGTCTAATTGATAGAGCTGATGATCTACAAAACAGTCTGTTGCAAGACAGCTTGGGATAAAGCTTTGCTTCACCCAGTTCAACCAGGCTGATTCAATTACAGGGTCTACTTGAAAACTAATATTGGATACAAACATGGATTTATTTTTTTAAATCTACAACAATAGGGCAGTGGTCACTATGCTTTACTTCTGGAAGAATAAAGGCATCTTTTATTTTAGGCGCCAATGCTTTAGTGGTACAAAGATAATCAATTCTCCAGCCTTTGTTTTGCAATCTAACTGATGGGAATCTTTGACTCCACCAAGAATAGGCCCCTATTGCATCTTCATGAATATGTCTAAAACTATCTACCCAATTGTTTGCAAGAAACTGATCCATCCAAGCTCTTTCTTCAGGTAAAAAACCAGAAGACTTTTTATTGCCTTTAGGGTCATGGATATCAATTTCTTTATGCGCAATATTATAATCTCCTGCAACAATGATATTCGGTCTTTCTGTTCTTAAATTTTCTATCCAATTGTAAAACTCATCCAACCATTGGTATTTATACGTCTGTCTCAGATCCCCACTTGTTCCAGAAGGGAAGTAGGCATTGATAATGGTTAAATCTCCAAAATCAACTCTAATCACGCGTCCCTCTGCATCACTCATCCCATGACCATTGCCATGTACGACAAGACTAGGTTTTTGTTTGCTAAATACGGCAACCCCACTGTATCCTTTTTTTTCTGCAGGGTACCAAGCGATATGGTATCCTAAATCGGTAAAAAGTTGTAAGTCAATATCTGTGCTACTGGCTTTTGTTTCTTGTACACATAGTATGTCTACTGGATATTCTTTTAACCAATCTATCAAACCTTTTTTAATGGCAGCTCTAATACCATTCACATTATAACTTACTACACGCATGGATGATTAATTTGGCGATTGAAAAATTTCACTAAATGCCATCAACAGTAAAAGAGATGAGATGGATGGTTGATCCACCTGTTCTATAGGGATAACATTAGTGGGTTTATTGCTACCTTGTGTTGCCATGATGGCAACATTGTTTAAATAAATAATCTTAAGATCAATATCCTTATTAAATAAAATTTTAAAGGCATCTTTTCCAATCGTACCTTCTACTGATTTTGAAAACAAGATGGCTCCCTTTGGATAATTGCTATTCAATTTAAAAATAGACGTTGAGTCGTAACCGTTGTAGATTTCATTAGAATTGTACATCCATCCTGCGTTGTTTGGTTGCTCAATGACTTTGAACCTGCCAATTAAATTGGTGTCTGAAAATATCTTATGTATGCTATCAGGAAGGAATCGAATGGGAGGTGTTGCCCTTAACTCTGGATCAATCATTGGATTGAATTCAATATACGCTTCTAATGTATAATCTTTGTTTTCACTTACATTTCTTAGTGGCTGTATGGCTTGATAATATTCTTTGAATAAAGTGCTAGTTCTTTTTTTGATCTCAGGTAAAATAGCAAAAAAAGGATTGTTGATCGTCTTGTCTTTTGTGTCTATTTTATTCATGGTAGCGCCAGGGATTCTGAGTAAAACGCGTGTATTCTTTTGTGTGTACTGAATGAATCCCTTGCTTGTATCAACTTTGATTCTTTGCTTTGCTTGTAACAAAGGCATGATGAAATTGTCTGTAGCAAAGCTTATCGGCACTTTTGCTTCAATGTATTCTAAGTCCTCACCCTGTTTATTAAAATACCCAATGCCAGATTGTATTGCTTTGAATAAGCTTTTAGGGGTGGTGACAGGTATATTGATTGGATAGCCAATGCCTTGAGTGGCGATTGGAATCATACCGATTAAAATTGTCTTTTGAAAAATAGGTTTTTTATTTTCATCTAAAATGGTGCAGGTCAAAAACCAGGTTGATTGAATACTATCTTTTTTGGGTATTTCGATATTTACCATTGAATTGCTAAAAGTTTGTTCGGGCTGCAATTCATAAACTTCTAAATAGGCATGAAAAAGGGATGAGTTATTTTTACTCCAATCAATTACTAATTTGCCGATTTGATTGGGTTTGCTTAAAATTTTAAGCGTTGTTGGGTAGCTCGTATCTCTTTGAAGTTGCAATGGATTAAAAAGTACAGAATCCAATGTGTTGGCAAAAGCTGCTATTTGTGATGCAGTCGGGTGCCAGTATTTTCCTTCTGGACGAATACTAGAGTACATTTGCACCTGTTCAAATGCAACTTGATTTGTTTGTCCGTAAGTAGCTAAGCTAAAGCATTGCGTTAAGAGTAAACTTAAAAAGTAAAAGCTGTTTTTCATTTAGCAGGATCAAATTGGGTAGTCAAATTTAGTTGATTTAAGGGTTTAATACCTATTTTATTCTAACTTCATATACATAAATCGTTTACAAGTAATATGCAAACATCTGGCAAGTCGGCACATAAGAGAAGGATTATTCCAGCACAAAAACATTTTGAATTAGATGGTCCAAAGCCAAGGATCAATGAGTTCAAATTTGCTATTCAAATATTCTTTGAATTCATTAGAGGATTTAGAGCATTGCATTTTATTGGACCATGTGTAACTGTATTTGGTTCTGCTAGATTTAAAGAAGATCATCCTTACTATGAACAAGCCAGAAAAATGGGGCAAAAAATCGCTGAATTAGGCTTTGTCACCATGACCGGTGGAGGTCCTGGTATTATGGAAGCAGCGAATAGAGGTGCATTTGAAAATGGGGGTAAATCGATTGGGTGTAATATTAGATTACCTTTTGAGCAAGAGCCGAACCCGTATGTACAAAAGTCAATTACATTTAGTTTTTTCTTTATTAGAAAAGTGTTGTTGGTAAAGTATTCTTATGCTTTTGTGATCATGCCTGGTGGCTTTGGAACCCAAGATGAATTTTTTGAGACCCTTACTTTAGCACAGACCAAAGTGATCAATGACTTTCCTATTGTGGTAATGGGCAAGGATTATCACGAGCCATTTATGCATTGGATGGATCATATGATTGAAGCCGGCACGATTTCTCCAGAAGACAAAGATTTTATCTTATTCACGGATAATTGTGACGAAGCCATTGAACACATTAGTAAATATGTTCGCAGAAATTATGTGGTAAAGCCTAGAAAGCGCTTCTGGTGGCTATTTGAAAAGGTTTAGTCAATCACAGGTTGTAACCACTTAGTGATATATTCCAATGACTGATTTTTTCTTTTCGCATAATCTATGACTTGATCTTGCTGTATTTTTCCTAAACCAAAATACTGGCTCTGAGGATGTGCAAAATACCATCCACATACGCTTGAAGCAGGATACATGGCTAAACTTTCAGTTAAGCTGATACCAGTGTGTTGCTCCGCGTTCAATAAATTAAATAAGCTGTATTTTTCTGTATGATCTGGGCAAGCAGGGTAGCCGGGTGCTGGACGAATGCCTACATAATTTTCTTGAATCAACGCTTCATTATCCAACTGCTCATCTTTGGCATAGCCCCAATAGTCTTTTCTTGTTTTTGCATGCAAGTATTCAGCAAAGGCTTCTGCTAATCGATCTGCTAATGCTTGTAAAATTATTTTATTGTAGTCGTCTAGATTGGCTTCAAATGCTTTGATATGTTTTTCGATTCCATGTATGGTGACTGCAAATGCGCCTATATAATCTGCCTTGTTTTCGGTAGCTGGACAAATAAAATCTGCTAATGAAAAATTTGGTTGACCTGCGGCTTTTTTGGCTTGTTGTCTAAGAAAGTGTAAGTCTACATGGTTAGCGCCATCCGTCACAATCACATCGTCACCTATCGATTTTGCTGGCCAAAATCCAACTGCAGCTTTTGCAGTTAACCAGTTTTCGGCAATGATCTTTTTCAACAAACCTTGTGCATCATTGAAAAGTTTAGTAGCTACTTCACCTACTACTTGATCCGTTAAAATGGCTGGATAGTTACCATGTAGTTCCCAAGCAATAAAGAAGGGTTTCCAGTCAATATACTCTACTAATACGGATAGGTCTGTGATTTCAATGGCTTTATTGCCTGTAAAACTTGGTGTAGTTGCTTTAAATGCGCTCCAATCAATGGCTACTTTATTTTCAAGTGCAGTGGCATAAGGAATACTTTGCTTCACTGTTTTTTTGTTATCAAAATCAGACTTTAATTGCGTGTAGGCTTGCTCTAATTCTGCCAAGAAAGGACCTTTTGTTTCTTTATTCAATAATGCTCCTGCGACTGTCACGCTTCTTGATGCGTCTAATACGTGAATCACACCATCATTGTATTCTGGGGCAATTTTAACAGCAGTATGCATTCTAGAAGTAGTGGCTCCGCCAATCATCAATGGAATATTCATGCCACGACGTTTCATCTCTTTAGCGATGTACACCATCTCATCAAGTGATGGTGTAATCAGTCCGCTTAATCCAATGATATCCACTTGGTGTTTTTCTGCTTCTGCAAGAATTTTGTCTGCAGGTACCATTACACCGATATCTATAATTTCATATCCATTACAGCCTAAAACAACACCTACTATGTTTTTCCCAATATCATGCACGTCACCTTTTACGGTGGCCAATAATATTTTAGCAGGTCCTTTTGTTTGACCGTTCGGATTCGTGGAAGCATTTTTTAATCTTTCTTTTTCAGCTTCTATATACGGTGTCAATACGGCCACACTCTTTTTCATTACCCTTGCACTTTTCACCACTTGCGGTAAGAACATTTTACCTGCACCAAACAAATCACCCACTTGGTTCATACCTGCCATCAATGGCCCCTCAATCACTTCTAATGGTGCGCTATATTGTAGTCTAGCCTCTTCTGTATCTGCTTCAATAAAATCTGTTATCCCATTGATTAAAGAATGCGCTAATCTTTCTTCTACGGTGCCAGATCTCCACGCTAGTTTTTTGCTATTGGCATCCGCAACTTGTCCAGCGTCTTCTCCTTTTGCTTTTAAGGCATCTGCATATTGAATCAATGCTTCGGTAGCTTGGTTGTCATCATTATTTTGATTCAAGATTACATCCTCACAAAGTTGCTTTAGTTCAGGTTCAATCTCATCATATACAATCAATTGACCTGCATTGACAATGCCCATATCCATGCCTGCACTGACTGCATGGTATAAAAACACAGCGTGAATGGCTTCTCTTACGGCATCGTTTCCTCTAAACGAAAAGGATACATTCGATACACCGCCACTCACTTTTGCTAGTGGCATTTTAGCTTTAATTTCTCTTGTGGCTTCTATAAAATCAACCGCATAGTTATTGTGTTCTTCAATACCCGTAGCAATCGCAAAAATATTCGGATCAAAAATGATGTCTTCTGGATCGAATCCTACTTGCTCTACTAATATTTTATAGGCACGTGAACAAATTTCTACTTTCCTTGCCTTGGTATCTGCTTGTCCCACTTCATCAAATGCCATGACGATCACTGCTGCCCCATAGGCTTTGCAGATATGGGCTTGCTCTATGAACTTGGCTTCTCCTTCCTTCATGGAAATAGAATTCACAATACACTTTCCTTGTACACATTTTAATCCTGCTTCAATGATCTCGAATTTCGAGCTGTCAATCATGATTGGGATTTTTGCAATATCTGGCTCACTCTGTAATAAATTCAGATAAGTGGTCATTGCTTTGACGCCCTCAAGCAACGCATCGTCCATATTGATATCTATAATCTGTGCGCCATTTTCTACTTGTTGACGTGCTACAGACAAGGCCTCTTCGTATTTATTTTCTTTGATTAATCTAGCAAATTTTTTAGATCCTGTCACATTGGTTCTTTCTCCCACATTGACAAAATTTGTTTCAGGACGAATCACTAATGGTTCTAATCCCGCTAATCTTAAATAGGGCTTAATATGTATTGGTTGTTCGCTCATAATCTTAAATAGTTTTGTCTACGATGGGTAAAGTTCTTGGTTGAATGGTGCGTACATTGTCCGCCATATGTTTGATATGATCTGGGGTTGTACCACAACATCCACCTACAATGTTGACAAATTTATTTTTTGCCCATTCTTCAATAAAGTGTGCAGTTTGATGTGGCGCTTCGTCGTATTCACCCATTGCATTGGGTAATCCTGCATTCGGATACGCCGATGTATAACAAGTGGCAATTTGTGAAAGCTCTTCGATATGTGCACGCATTTCTTGTGCCCCTAGTGCACAATTCAAGCCAACACTTAAAGGTTTAGCGTGTGCTACAGAAGTATAAAATGCTTCTAATGTTTGTCCGCTTAATGTTCTGCCAGATGCATCTGTAATGGTACCACTAATCATGATCGGTAATTCTGGTTGTCCTATTTTTCTGAAATATTCTTTGATGGCAAAAATGGCAGCTTTAGCATTTAAGGTATCAAAGATGGTTTCAACTAATAATACATCCACTCCGCCATCTACTAGTCCACGGATCTGCTCAGTATAGGCTGCAACTACTTCGTCAAAAGTTACTGCACGAAATCCTGGATTGTTTACATCTGGGGAAAGACTTAAAGTTTTATTCAATGGCCCAATAGATCCTGCAATGAATTTTTCAGTGCTATTGGGATTTTTTGCTTTGTATTGTTGGATCGCATCACGCACACATTTTGCAGCAGCCACATTTAGTTCGTATGCTAGTTCTTGCATATCGTAGTCGGCCATTGCAATGGAAGTACTACTGAATGTATTGGTTTCAATAATGTCTGCGCCTGCTTCTAAATATTGTAAATGGATACCTGTAATGATCGCTGGCTGTGTAATACATAAAAGGTCATTGTTGCCTTTTACATCAGCATGCCAATCGGCAAATCTTGTTCCACGGTAATCTTCTTCCGTTAATTTATGACGTTGAATCATGGTACCCATGGCACCATCAATGACTAAAATTCTTTCTTGTAAAGCTTCTTTAATTGACATAATACTACATTAAATTTTATGCAGCATCCAATTGGAAAAGAAGTAGGGGGGGCGATAAGTGTACCGTTTATTAGTTCTTTTCTCCTTTCGGATGGCAGGTTGAACAATAAACAAATCCTCCTGCTGTTGCGCAGCGAAGATAGGACACAATTAAATGATGGCCAAAATAATGCCAATTGAAATGGGTGCTATTGGTAGCTAGCAACTACTTCAACATCTACTTTGTCCGCAACCATCTTGATGAGTAAGCCACCAATTCCAAAATCTTTTAAGGTTACAGTAAACTTAGCGCTAGCCTTTGGCAATCCTTTCACCACTTCTATTACGCCATTGGTCTGGATGGCTTTATTGACACCATGCACCTGCATATTGCCTTTCACGATGACTGGATATTTGCCGTCTTTAGCAAAATTCACAGATTTGATATTGGTAATTTGTCCATTGAAAAAACCACGAGGGAATTTGTCTGATTCAACATATTCCTCGTTAAAATGTTCTTGCATGGTCTCCATGTCAAAAGTGAAATCTTTCATCAACATGATGAAACTCAATTTGCCATTGGTTTCTAGACGACTAACTGCTTTTTTATTAGTAGCATCAATGTCTTTATCATCCACGGCGATGAATCTAACCGTAGCTGATTTAGTACTATACACTTTTTGAGCTTGTACTTGTACAAGTGCAAAACAGGCTACCAATAGGGAGATCATTCTTGTTTTCATAAATCAATGTTTAAACATCAAAATTAGTTTCTTTCATTCAATTGGCCAAATATTTCATTCAACTGGACCTAATCTAAATAACAACTTACTTGATATATTGTTGGATGGGTTGACGATTGGAGATACTCTTACCCAAGGTCATTTCGTCGGCGTATTCCAATTCTCCTCCAAAAGCGATACCTCTTGCAATGGTGGTTACTTTGCATGCATTACCAGCCATTTTCTTTTGGATATAATAAATCGTAGTGTCGCCTTGAATGGTTGGATTTAACGCAAAAATTAATTCGGTTACTTTGTCTTTTTGGATGCGTTCCATCAAGGATTCGATGGTCAGTTGTTCAGGTCCAATGCCGTCTAAGGGAGAAATGATCCCACCCAACACATGGTAAGTGCCATGGTATTGGCTCGTATTTTCAATGGCAATCACATCTCTTATATTTTCCACCACACAAATGGTTTCCTTTGATCTGGAGGCATTCGCACAGATAGAGCAGATGGGTCCATCACTTATATTGAAACAATTTTTACAAAATTGGATCTCCTTGCGCATTTTAACCAATGCTTCACTAAACTGTGTTGTGGTAGATTCGTCTTGTTTTAATAAATGCAACACCAATCGCAATGCAGTTTTTTTACCAATACCCGGAAGTTTGGAAAATTCTGCTACGGCGTTTTCAAGTAAGGAAGAAGGTAGTTGCATACAATTGTAAAAAGCAAAATTAGGGTTTTAAAATGAGGTTCATTTCATTATCCCAATTAGACTTAATATTTAAAATCAATTTTAAGTTGCGCACCAGCTCTGGCTGCAACTTGTTACCAATGAATTTCCCAGTGTCCCAGCGTCCATTCTGATTGTGGTCAGTCAATAATTTCAGCTGGTAATCTCCAGGTGGTAACAAGGGTATACGCAAAATTTGCTCTGTGATAGGGTAACTGAATTTTACTTTTTGGTCCTGTGTTAGCAATAATACTGGATGCTCGAATTGCTGAAAACCATTGATTCTTAATAGGGCAGTCCCATAACTTGATGTTGGTTTTGTTTTAAATCGGATGGTATCTGATTTAACCAAACTATTGGTAAGGGTATCCAGAATTGATTTTTGAGGAAGGAGGAGTGTATAATCTGTATTGGCTTCCCAAGGAAAATTAACTGCTACCTGATGATTGTTTTGTGTATTGACGGCAACTTCAATACCATCTTGCTTTACAAAATTTGTATCCGTGATTTGAATTTTAAAACTATCATTTAATCGAATAACTGTTTCAAAATTCAATATCAATGAGCTAAGAATATCTTTTTCTTTACCTTCTAAATTACTAGTGTATTTTAAAACAGGAGATTGTCTTTTAGCATTTTTCGCAGCTGCTATAGATGCCGATTTCTTTTCTTTTTTTGGAGCTGCTTCAAAGGCATACAATTGAATACTATCCTTAGATTGAGATGCGTTCACAGTACTATTTAGAAATGCAAATAATTTAGTGGAATCATCGTATCGTTTGGTGTAATCATTTGGAACGATATAGACATTAAAATCTGTAGCAGGTAAAAATTTGAATTCAAATGCTCCTTGGCCGTTGAGTCTTGTGTAATAGGTAGGTTTATCTTTAAAAATAGCAGAATCTTTTTCAACAGGATGCAAGACTGCAATTAAACTACTATCTACTAAGCCTGTTTCAGCTATGCTTACTTTCCCATAAATTCTCCCTGTATCTATATGATCCCCCGTACTAAATACATAGGTAAAATTTTTAGCAATATTACCTTCGTTGACATCTCTTAAGGAATTGCCAAATTGAAGGCTATAGGTGGTGTTGGTGTTTAAGCTATCTGATAAACGAATGCGCACCATATTCAATCTTTGATCTACCAAAGGATTGTTCTTAATACTAGGTGAAACAATTAGTTGCTCTTGTAATGCATTGGTAGTAATGTATTCGTTGAAGCTGATTAAAATTTCTTTAGGTGCAATGTTGATGGTGGAGTCTTTTGGTTTGGCATACACTGCATAGGGTGGAATGCTATCTCTTGGGCCACCAGAAGGTGGTACAATGTTTGCACAGCCGCCAATTTGAATGAGTGCAAAAGCAGCCATACAGCTCAAAACCATTCCTTGAATCAATTTTATTCGGATCATACGTTGCAAACTTAGTTAAATTTCCTCCTCTAGCTCATGTAATGACACGGCTAGTTCATTGTTTTTTACAAAATTGCACCAATGGCAATCTTCCTTGCCACAGCCGGTATAAAAATCTTTCTGTTGAATTTTTTCCCAAACCATTTTTATTTGCTGATTGACTGTGGTCATATCTGCATCGGTAATTGTAACGGCAATTTTTTCAAATGCTTTTTTCTTGTTGGGTTCCACAAAATCAAATTCTGCACTTGTTACCTGCCAATTTTTTGGATGATGCTTCAAGAGAATCTTGTAAAATACAGCCTGTCTCCAGTAGTCTCCGCCATTTGGATTTTTTTCATTCGGACCCTTTAGCTGTTCTCTTGCATTGTCAATATTACCAGTCTTATAGTCTACAACCACTACTTCCTTGCCGTTGAATTCGATTTTATCAATCGCTCCTTTTAATGGGATATCATTCACTACTACATTGCTGATTCTATATTCTGTTGTCACAATTTTATGCCATTGTTGGATATAAAAATCATAATAGTTCACAAGAACTGTCCCGCCTAGATCTAATCGATCTTTAAATTCTTGTTGTGTAAATGCCTCACGGTGCCTTTTCATGTAAAATTCAAAATCCTCTACTAAAGTTTGCTTATCAGGGAATACATTTCCCGCATTTTGCATCTTTATAAATAGTTTATTCAATGCATCATGAATGGCAGAACCAAAAGTGGTTGCTTCTGATTTTCCTGAAGGCACTCGTATCAGGCTATTGTAATAAAAGCGTAATGGACATTTTAAGTAATTGTTCAATGCAGTTACATTCATGGCAAACTTGTCCAATTTTGGTTGGATAAAATCTGCTTCCAATTGCGCAATGGCGGGTCTCAGTGTGCTTTCTAGTCTGAGTAATTTATATTGAAGTTGGATAGCTGCATCAACTTGTCGCTCTTGTATCATGCCATCATTGCCTTGAACGAGTTCGATCAAAAATTGACTTGGTTCAAGTTCTTTTCCATCAGATTTATACTTACTATAAGAGATGGTTAAATGTTTCTTTGCTCTGGTGATAGCTACGTAAAAAAGTCTTCTTAATTCTTCTTTGTCATCCGCTTTTTCTAAACTACTCAACACGGTGTCTGGTAAGCTATACCCTGCTGCTGCAGTGGTCCTTTTTTTCTCCCAATATGCCGCATTGGTACCAGCTAAAAATACATGTGTAAATTCAAGTCCTTTGCTACTATGGGTAGTCAACAAATTTACACCAGCATCTGATCCGGTAGTGATTGGTAATGGTAAGCGAATATCTTCACGTTTCATCAAACGGAATATTTCTACCAATTCTTTGAGATCTAAGCTTGGCTTGCGATGTGTTTCTTCTTTAATGAAGTCAAAGAAGGAGGTTACCATATCCAATGATGCAGCTTTTTGATCACTATTTAAAATCGATTGGATGATTCCTGTTTTCTGTAAAATTTGTTCAATTAAATTAACCAATGTTACATTGGGAATTTGTCCTATCAAATCTTCTATTACTTTTACTGCCTTGGCAACCTGTTCCAATCCACCTTTTGAAAATAAATCAGTTTGTACTTCTTGCGTCTTATCAATCAATACTTTTCTAAAACTATTTTCTTTATTACCGATTTTTAATTGATTGGCTTCAACTGTAAGCGTGGCAATGGTAATAGGGGATATCTGCCACCAATTAAAATGCAATATTTCAAACAATAAGTTAGCCCCTTCATTGGGTTGATCCCACTCGCATGCTAAATAGTCGAGTAGCTTTAAGATTTGTTGGATCAGTATTTGATCAAATAAATTAGCCGTTCGTCTGCTATAAATGGGTATATTTTTTTGCTGTAAAAAGTGTGCTATCTCAGAACCATACTTGTGTTCTTTGTATA